>Ga0209416_1000017_pt1 | contig 246515 bp, 254 predicted proteins | sample RifGroF1_FD_184001 | JGI IMG/M metagenome (GOLD analysis project Ga0209416, IMG submission 184001) | Groundwater microbial communities from Rifle, Colorado, USA - Groundwater F1 (SPAdes) (version 2) | ecosystem: Environmental > Aquatic > Deep subsurface > Groundwater | place: Rifle, Colorado... | reverse complement strand
TCCCGCCGATCTTGGCACTATGAAAAAAGACGCTGCTGCCGAAGCTAAGACTAAACTCGAAGCCGCTGGTGCAACCGTTGAATTAAAATAATTCTTTTATTTTAAACTTTAAACCCCCTCTTCCGAGGGGGTTTTTGTTATCGAACTGGAAATGGATTATTCTGTTTATTGCAAACAGGACTATATAATTGTATTAATTCCTTTTCGATTCTATCTCTATCAATCTTTTGCGGAACCTCTAATAAGGAAAATCTACACCCACCAGCCATAAGATAATTAACAAGCACCTTATTACTTTCTGTTGAAAATTTTAAATGATCTGACAATCTATTTTTGAGACTGTAATCGGCTTTTCCAACATAAATAACTTTTCCTCCTGATGTAATCAGATATACCCCTACAATACTATTTAAGATAAAAATAAGACTTAAATCTGTATACGTTTTAAATTCAGACCAATTTGACATAATTGTGTTCCACCTGCTTTGAAAATATCCATGTGGACAGAATAATAATTTATAATAATTTCATATTGCTTGCTGAGCAGATTTTAGCAGTTATATGATTTGACTGATAATTTATAATCGCCCCGATTGTACTCGCCCCTCTCAATGTCTGTCAATTAGTATTTATTGATACAAAATCGATCAAATTTTGCACTTATAATCTAGGCTATTCAACTAAATCCTCATATCTTCCGGGCTTATATGGTGGATAACACACCTCATAGGCAATCAGAATTGAGTCTGGTGTCGCCTCCCACTGCATTGTCTCCCCAACCCTTACTTCTTGAAAAAAGTCTTTTCCCGATTTGTCATCAACTTCGTAAGTCTCTTTTTCTCCATTAATTTTTATAATCGTCAAAATACCTCTACCCATATAAAAACCCTCAATTGTTTTTTCACCTTCCAATACTTTTTGCAACGGCGTTTTACATCCTGGCTCAACATAAATTACTCCCAAATCTCTTGTCTCATCCTCTAGAAACCGATAAACATCACATCTGACACCCTTTGTTACTTCGGCTGTTTCAATAAAAGTTACCGGAATATTCTCACCAGTACGATTAAATTTTACCAGCTTCTCGTCTGTCATATTTTTACAACAATTCCACTTTATTTTCCGCTTTCAATTTATCTACCACCTCTCCCACCTTCCCCGTCATCTCCTTTTTACAAATCAAAAGAGCATCGTTTTTATCAATAACTATCAAATCATTGACTCCAATTAATGCCACCGTCTTGTTTGCCCTCACAAAATTATTAGTACTATCTAACTCTATTGTTTTACTATCAGAAGAATACAAATTTTTAGATACCAGATACTTCGACAGGCTCTCCCAAGTCCCAAAATCAATCCACTCAAAAGGTAATTCGGCCACCAGCGCCTCCCCTTTTGTATAAACTTGTTTTGTTACCTCTTCGATTCCCGCCTTTGGCATCTTGGCATATTCAGTTGGAACATCTCCTCCATTAACAATACTCATCAGGGGTTCATACCAATCCATCCTGTATTTTTTATACATTTCCATTAAATTATTTGGTGTCATTGTCGTGTGATTAGCGTGAATTAACAGCTTATCTGAACCTAAATACTGTTTAATTTTCTCTTCCTCTGCTCTGTCAATATAATCCGCCACCCGATACACCTTAACTCCTTTTTCCTCTTTTACCAACTCTCCTTTTACTAAATAATCAACCCCTCTAACAATATTTTCCGGAGCAATCCCACCCGTTATGTAATTTTCTGTTGATTCTGCTAAAGTCCCCATCACTTCCAACATTTCTATAAATTTTTCTTCCGGTTTTCTCATCACATCTGCTTGTACCAGCATAAACGCCTCATCTCCAAAACCTTTTTTCATCAGAGATGCTGCTGCAAATCCGGTCGCCGGCCCTTGATTTCTCATTTCCGGTTCAATAAAAACATTGTCGGGCAAAATTTCCGAAACTTGCTTCTTAGCAATTTCTGCCTGAACCGCATTTGTCTGCAAAAATATTTCTTCCGGGGAAAATTTCAGTCTTAGCGCCTCCCAGTTCAATTGGAATAGTGATTTCTCGCCGATGAGTGGTAAAAACTGTTTTGGTGAACTGGCGCGGCTTTCCGGCCACATTTTACTACCCACCCCACCGCATATTATTACTGCTTTCATAACAGATTATAACTAATTTTTTTTACAAAATTCTTTTATATTCTCAATCGTTGTTTTTATTATTCTTTCAATTGCTTCTTCTGTGTTAAAAGCATTGTGTGGCGTAAACACTACGTCTTCCCTATCCCTCAACATGTGATAACTCAATACATTTTGCAAATCTTCCTTGGTTGGTCTTTGGCTCATCACCAAGGACATGCTTTCAACCTTATCCTCTTCTTCTACTACATCCAACCCAACTCCCCTTAATATTCCCTTATTTAAAGCCCAAATCATCGATTCACTTTCCACCACTGCTCCCCGGGAGGTGTTTACTAAAATACTTCCCTCCTTCAACAGCTTGATATTACTTCGATTAATTAAATGATAAGTCTCCTTTGAGGCTGGAACATGAAGCGTCACCACATCCGACTCCTTCAATAGGGTTTCCAGGTCAACCAGCTTCACTTTATATTTTTTAACTATTTTTAAATCCGGATTTTTCTCCACCGCCACAACTTTCATTCCAAAACCTCTGGCCATCTTAGCCACATTAGCCCCGATTTTTCCCAATCCCACAATTCCCAATGTTTTTCCGAAAAGATCAATTCCTGTCAATCCCTCCGGACTAAACTCATCTTCCTCTACTGCTTGATGTGCTTCCACTACCTTCTTTGCTACCGCCAGAATTAAGGCAAAAGCATATTCCGCCACTGTGTTAGATCCATATACCGGCACATTTGCGACTACAACTTTTCTTTTCTTACACTCATCAATATCTATATGATCAACACCAGTTGATCGGGTTGCAATCATCTTCAAATTCGGTAACTTGTCTAAAACCTCTTTATCTGCTTTCGAATAGATAAAAATCGAAACAATATCGTACTGTTTCGCTAATTCTAAATTATCCTGCAACTCTTCTTCGAAAATTCCCACCCCGAAAACGTCTAAATTAATTATTTCCCTTTCAATAATTGGTCTCTCCCAACTTTTCACCCCAAAAAAGGCAATTTTGTTGTCGATCATTTATTTATTTTACAACATTTTTTCATTTTTCTTTTTTTGATATCTTGACCTACTTATATGCTTTGTGTTTTAATGATTATAGTTAAATGTTCTTTTGATACACGAGGAGCCACAAAATGGATGATCAAAACCTAACACAAGATAAGCTTGTGAATCAAAAATCCCCCCCAAAAAAAGTTAATGGTATCAGTATCGACAATCTTCCCGACCTTTTAACGGTTGCCGAAGTCGCCGATTTGCTACGTGTTTCTAAACTCACGATAAAGCGTTGGGGTAAACGGGGTAAACTTCCCGCCATCCGCATCAATGCTCGCGGTGATCGTCGCTACCGCAAGGAAGCTGTTCTCTGGCTACTTGGTATCCAAGCGGAATAATATTCCCTCCTACTTTGCCTTAAAGGCGGTTAGATTAACTTCTAGCTGCCTTTTTTGGTTTCTGACCACAATGAACCAGCCTCACACTCCAATCTTTTAAATCATTCATTGATTCAAAATATTTTCCATCAATGGATCCTTTGATATTTAATCTCCGTGTTCTACCTTCTTCGTCTCCACCAGGTAAACACTCTATTACAGCCACCCCACTTCCCATATGATTATTCGGAAACAACCTTCTTGCCACTATTTCCAGTTCACCTCTATAAGCACCACAATTTTCACAAATTTTTGAAAGGTCAACACTAACACTTATCCCCTCAACTGTGGTAATTTTTCCAGGCATGCCCAATTATATCACCCACTTACCCTTCCCCTCGGTGTCCTCTTCACTAATCCCTTCTTCATCAAAAACGGTTCATAAACATCCGTAATAGTCTCCACATCCTCAGTCAATGCTGCTGCAATATTTTCCACTCCCACCGGCCCCCCACCATATTGTTTTTTGACCACATCCAAATACTTCCTATCCGCATCAGATAAACCTAGCTCATCTACTCCCAATTTCTCCAATGCCATCTTTGCTTCCCCGACAGTGATTAAAGAATCACCACCCACCTGAGCGTAATCCCTGACTCTCTTCAAAAGCCTATTGGCAATTCTTGGTGTCCCTCTAGACCTCCTGGCAATTTCCTCTGCCGCCTCCCTGTCAATTCTCACTTTCAAAAATTTCGCTGTCCTCATCACAATTTCTGCCAAATTAATATCTTCATAAAAATCAATTTGCTGGACAATTCCGAAACGATCTCTCATTGGCCCAGAAATTAATCCAATTCGGGTCGTCGCTCCGACAATTGTAAATTTCTGTAATTTCAGTCTCACAGATCTGGCTGACGGTCCTTTCCCTAACACTATGTCCAAAACATAATCCTCCATGGCGCTATAAAGCGTTTCCTCAACGATTTTATTCAACCGGTGAATCTCATCTATAAACAAAACATCTCCTTTTTTCAATGAAGTCAGAATCGAAGCCAAATCTCCAGCCCTAGTCAAAGCAGGCCCAGAAGTAATTTTTATATTCGATTCCATTTCCAGAGCTAACAACATTGCTAAAGTTGTTTTTCCCAACCCTGGAGGACCATAAAACAAAATATGATCTAAGGCCTCTTCTCTTTCCTTAGCTGCCTTAATAAACACTCCCAACTGATCTTTTAACTTCTTTTGTCCAATAAACTCTGCCAGTTTTCTGGGGCGGAGTGACAGTTCAATTTCCTTGTCCTCACTTTTTAATTTTGGATCCAAATTCTTATCCGTCATTTATCGTCCTAGGTTTTGCAAACACCAACTAACTTTATCTTCAAGAATCTCTAGTTCAATGGGCATTTTATTAATTACATTTTCGATTTCTTTTCTCTCAAATCCCAACTGTCTCAAACTCAACACCACATCATCTTCGAGCAGTGGAGACTCGTCTCTTAAATTTAATTCTCCTAAGCCCCCGATTTTTGATTTTAAATCCACAATAATTCTTTGAGCCGTCTTTTTTCCCACTCCCTTTATTTTTTCAAAAAAACTTGTATCGGCATCTCCAATTGCTTTAATTATTTCCACTCCCTTACACTGCTCTAAAATCTGAGCTGCTGATTTTGGCCCCACCCCCGACACTGTAATTAGCATTTTAAATAAATCCAAATCTTCAAAATTTTCAAAACCATACAAAGCCATATCATTTTCTGATACTGCCATATAAGTAAAAATCTTTACCTCTTGTCCCTCAGTATAATTTCTTCTCCCCACCCATACCAAATATCCCACACCACCTACTTCTACCTCGATATAATTTCCCCATACTCGATCAACCATCCCCTTTAAACTCGAAATCATAAACTCATCATAACATTTTCCCCGACCGAACAAAAGCCGAACACTATTCTTTAGTGTGCACAGCCTTATTTTTCAAAAGTAATGCATAATCAGGATCCTCCATGGTCAAAGCCACCCTAATCAATCCTATTACCGTAAAAAAGACCGTTCCCCCTCCATGTTCTTTTTTTTCTTTTGCATAAACCTCGGAGATACGCTTATCAACAATTTCATCAATATCAGCTATCGAATTGTATTTTCTTAGCTGTTCAATTTCTTTCGCTAACTCAAAATAGTATTTATCAACTCCACTTTTTATTTTATCCTTCTTTACAAACCGATCTTGAAACTTATATTCACCATATGCCATTAAAGTATCTAAATTAATCTCTCTTTCCAATAAATCAATCGGTCTTCCAATCACCTTTTTACCTTTTCTATTCTTTATTATTAATTCGTTCATTTGTTGAAATTGTTGATCAGCAACCACAAAAAGACCACTTAATCCATAAAAAACCCTTCTCATGTTTGATGGTATCGGAATATCGTTCTTATAGTCTAATTCATGAGAAACAGAGTCCCAAGCATCCATCAATACAGTTCGAACCTGTAATTCAAAATTAATATCTTTTACCTCACCATATTGAGGCCCCCTTACCTTGTTTCCATACATTAAAACATAGTGATCCGACTGATATCCAAACTGATTATCTGGCATATTTTCACTAAATCTTTTTTTTGATTTTACCTTAAAAACAGACCCCAACATTGATTCAACCTTATCCAAATCACTAACAAACAATAATACAATTCGAACTCCAACGAGGTCCTGAATTTCATCACAAGGAGAATCGAACAAGGCTCCAGATTCCGCTAATCTCTCGATCTTCTGATAAAAACTTTCAAAATCCTTAACCCTTCCTTTCACGGTATTCACCACAATACCCCTACTCTTTAATAGACTACTGATATCGGTAACCACCGATTCCTTTAATTTTTCAAGTGATTCCTTTCTTTTCTGATATTCCTTATACAATTTTTCCTTTTCATAGGCTGCCATAACAAATTATATCTCACCCATAATATATATTACAAATCAACTGGTTATAGCCTCATTGTAAACTCATGCGTCAAAGCTGCTGCCACCGCATCCGAGGCGTGGCCGGGTGTTATTGGTTCTTCAAGACCCAAACAATCCCTCACCATCAACTCCACCTGTTCTTTCTCCGCCCGCCCATACCCAACCAAAGCCATTTTTATCTGTAGCGGTGTGTATTCAAAAATTGGTTTTCCCAAATTCTTTGCCGCTACCTTTATCACCCCTATCGCCTCCGCCACCGTCATCGCACTTCTGACATTTTTGGCAAAAAATAAACTTTCCATTGCCACCTCATCCACTTTATATTTTTTAATAATTTTCTGTATTTCTTCAAAAATTTTTTCCAACCTATCTTCACTTTTATCCTTATTAGTAGTTAAAATTACTCCACATTCCACCAACTTATTATTCTCCACTACCCCCCACCCTGTATTTTCCAACCCTGGATCAATTCCCAATACCATCTGTTTCCTCCACCACAACTCTCTCTATTAAATCTCTACCGATCATTAATTCAGTATACCTGGGACTTTGATTATTTCTCTCCCTGGAAACCGCCCCCACTATATCCGTTCTTATTCCTTCGAGCTCATACGAGCTCGCATAATGTAAATGTCCCGCTTCAATTTGCCTGACTCCGAAAGTTATTAATAATTCTCTCATCCATAATGCTTCTGCCGTTGCCTTATCATTATTCTCACCCATTACATGGCTCGAAAACAAATTATTTAAGGGCTTATGCATCACTGCGACACAAATCAGCACCCTACACTCACCCACCTCACCCTCTAACCATTTTTTATGCACCTCATCCAAGCCTTTCCAGTAGCTATTATCCACCAAAATTAACTTCACTTCTCCCAATCTTATACTCTGGTAATTTTTTCCAAATATTTTTACAAATTCGTCAATATAATACTCATGATTTCCAGGCACAGCCGCATATTTCACCCCTGATTCATCCAAAACCTCCTTTATCTTAATCAGCTCACTTGTTTTCCCATTATTAGTTAAATCACCAGCCAGCACCACCATTTCAACTCCGTTGCCCTTGGCTTTCTTCAGCATTATTCTTAATTCCTCTTCGTCGTTGTGAATATCCGCCATCACTGCAATTTTTAATTTATTTTCAATAATAGTTGGCTTTGGTAACACAACACCACCAATATTAACTTGTTTTTGATTTCCCTCAAACATCCAAGCAATTCCAGCACTAAAAACAATTAGCGTTGTTACTAGCCAAGCTCTTTTCCAATTCCTCATTAGTTCATTTTACCCTATTAAATATTATAAGCCACAAAACAATTTACCCACTTATCCACAAAATAACAATATATATTATATATATAAGCCTTTTTATTATAAATAATATATTTAATATATAATTAGGCATGGAAACTTACCTAAATCATCCCCTAGCCCCTTATACTACCGTCAAAATAGGCGGTCCCGCTGACACTTTCATTATTACCAACACTACAGCCGAATTTATTGAGGCTTTAAAAAAATATCAAAATGTTACCATCCTCGGCAACGGCTCTAATGTTTTAATCTCCGATTCCGGTATCCGTGGGACAGTCATTAAAAACATGTCAAATTCTATTGAATATTTACCCAACAACCAGGTTAAGGTTGATTCAGGTGTCAATCTCCCCTTATTAATTACCGACACTATCAATCATTCCCTCTCCGGCCTTGAAGAGTTTGCCTATATTCCCTCATCTATCGGTGGTGCCATTTTTGGCAATATTCACGGAATCAACAAGAACAACTTTGATAGATTTCTTACAGAAATTCAAGTCTTCGATTTAGAACAATCTAAAACCTATTCCCTAAAATCCAACATCTTGAAATGGTCTTACGACACCTCAGAATTTGCTACCAAACCAAACCTAATCATCCTCTCCGCCATCTTTCAACTAACTCCGGGCGATGCTGACACCTCAAGACAAAAGGTAATTGATATTATCACCAAAAAACTCCAAACTCAGTCTATGAATTCTCTCGGTTCTGTCTTTAAAAATTTACCAGCCAGAACTGGGCATCCAGCCGACTTTGCTGGCCGCATCATCGATCAAGAGCTTAATTTAAAAGGATTCCAAATAGGAGATGCTCAAATTAGCCCTCTTCACGGCAACTTTATTCTCAACCTCGGCCATGCTACTGCCGCTGATTATTACGCAGTCGTTAAAAAAATTCAATCCGAAGCCAAATCTAAACTAAATATCACCTTAGAACCAGAAATTAAATTCTTAGGTAATTTCAGTTAACACCATCCAAATAAACCTTGGCAACACCAATTGTCTTTTCCACCTCTTTGGTTCTTTAATCAGGCTATATAACCACTCCAAGCCCATCTTTCTCATCCATGGTGGAGCCCTCTTTAAAGCTCCACTGTAATAATCAAAGCTTCTCCCCACCCCCACCGCCACCCTGACCTTTAGCTTAGCCAAATTATTTTTAATCCATTCTTCTTGTCTTTTCATACCGTAAGCCACCAGTAAATAGTCTGGCTCAAATTTGTTTATTCGACTTATTACTTCGTCATTTTTTTGCTCCGGCTCTCCCTGGCAAAAACTATAATTTAGACCCGGAAATTTTTTTGCCAAAAATTTACCACTCCTCTCTGCCCTATTTTCCCAACCACCTAATAGAAAAATTTTTTGTTTTTCTTTTGTTGCCATTTCACTTAAATTTAAAATTAAATCCGACCCGGATATCAAGCATTCACGTCTCTTCCCTTGAAGAATTTCTATTCCTACTCCAAGTCCTTTTACCCATCTCCTTATTCCTTTCGGGCTTTTTAATACCTCTTTTGCCCAAAGTAAACCAATTCCGTCAACCACCTTTACATCACTTTTATTGATAATATCCGCAAAATACTTGTCTCTTCTTGCGGCCATCACAAACTCCGTATTAACCGTGGTTAGCCATATTTTACCTTTACCAGCCTCAATTCTTCCCAACAACATCCTTAGCAGTTTATCAGTACTACTGCCAAAAAAGCGTATATCAAACATTTTCCAGTACTTTATGGCATTTCTACCACTTTTCGGGTCTTTTTTTTGATCTCCAGATTGCATTTTTTTCATTATTCTTAACTTATAATAAATGACTTTCGTCTAAAAAACTAGGCCTCTCTCGTCTTTTACACATTAAATACTTACATTACGTATCCTATAAAAGATAACATATTTAGGATGGTCTTAACTATATCACTCTTTCCTACTATATATACTATAAGAACTTTTTTTTAATAAATACAAACTGGTATTTTTTGCCATATCGAACAAATTTATTACTCATCAATATTCCCCATCTTTAGTCTTTAACTTAAATTTTATTAAAAAATATATATTTTTTTCGATTATATATATTATAGGAATTAATTTCTAACTATATCAATCGTCCTTATCATATCAATAATATTTATATAAGATGTAAATATTATCTATATCACCTTACCGATTTACGATACGTTTCCAAATTCTCCATTGCCATTCCTGCTCCCTTAATAACACAAGTTTCCGAGTCAATTGACAGATGTACTGATACACCAATTTCCCTCGTTAACAACAATGCTAGGTTTCTTAATTTTGATGCAGCCCCCACTAATACAATCCCCCTGTCGGCAATATCCGCCACTAATTCAGGAGGTGTCACTTGCAGTGTCTCTCTCACCACCAGTATCACCTCGTCAAGCATTGGTCTGATTACCTCAAATATTTCATCAGAGTTTAATTCTAGGCTCTTTGGTAAACCATAAACCAGATCCCGACCACTAATAGATAGCGTTTCTGTTTTTTTTAACTTTACTGCGGTTCCCAGCTTAATCTTAACCAGCTCTACAGTCTGATCACCCACCGCTAAACTATATTTTCTTTTTAAATATTCCTCAAGTGACTCATCTAACCTACTTCCTCCACTACGAAAACATTTACTAGCCACCACCCCTCCTGAAGCCACCACGGCCGCCTCAATTATTCCCCCCCCCATATTCACCACCATATTTCCAAATGGCTCTGAAATCGGTATTTTTGCCCCAATTGCCGCCGCCAACGGACTATCAATTAAATAGACTTTTCTTGCGCCAGCCTCCAACACCGCATCTAACACCGCTCTTTGTTCAACTTGGGTCAATCCCGACGCCACCGTCACCATTACTTCCGGCCCCAACAACCACGCCGAACCCATCACTTCTCTTAAAAACCACCTTAGCATCCCCACCGCCGCTTCATAGTTCACTACCGCTCCAAATTCTATCGGTTTAATAATCTCAATATAATCAGGTGTTTTTCCTTCCATTTTTTTCGCCTCACTCCCGGCCGCCAGCACCTTTCCACCCTCAGCCTCAATTGCCACTACCGATGGTTCAGTTAACAATATTCCTTCATTTTCGCCCCAAATAGTACAATTTGAAGTCCCCAAATCTATTGCCAACTTTCTTATCCAGCTCATAATTCTATATAATACACTAATGCATTCAAATTCTAACCGAAAAAGTCTCCTAATAATTCTTTCGGTGGCCTCCATTGTCATCAGTGCCACCCTCTTTATTTCAATTTTTGCCAGAGGTTACCGCCTGGACCCAAACAATGGTTTCAAGCTCAAGGTTACCGGCCTACTCTCGGCTACCTCTAAACCAAAATCTGCCAGTGTATATGTCGACGACCTATTAGTCACCGCCACCGACGACACCCTCAACCTCAATCCTGGAAATTATCAAATAAAAATCAGTAAAGATGGCTATTATGCTTGGAAAAAAAATATCGAAATAAAGCCAGAACTCGTTTATCAGGCCGATGCTCAACTATTTCGCTCCTCATTTGATTTAAAACCAATTACTCAAGGCAAAATTATCAATCCAGTTGTTAGTCCTGATTCCACAAAAATTATATATGCCGTTGCTTCTACTTCAGCCACCAGCAAAGAAAACGGGCTATATTTGTTAGAACTGACTGAATTGCCTCTACTTATGAGTAAAAATACTCAAAGATTTTTATCTCCCAACCTCCCCTATCTTGATTGGTCAAAATATTCCTTTGAATTCTCTCCCAACTCCAAACAAATTCTCGCCACCTCGAAAACCAACCCCAATGTCTATCTTATTTCTCTTGACCAGACTCTTGATTCAAAAAATCTGTTTGATATTTCCTCCCGTCTACCCCAAATAAAAAAAGATTGGCAAAACATTCAATCACAGACTATTCAAAACAAATTAGAAAAACTCCCCCTCGAACTTAAATCAGTTATTGCCACTGACTCAACAGTATTAGCTTTTAACACTTCCGAAGACAAAATCTTGTACCAGGCCTCTGAAAGTGCCACGCTTTCTGAGCGCTTTATCACTCCTCCTCCCACCCAAAGCACTCAAGCTCAACAACGCACTCTTCAAAAAGACTCCTACTACATTTATGATTTCAAAGATGATACCAACTTTCTTATTGGTAACACCGCCATAAGTCAAATATCCTGGATTCCCTACTCTAATAATTTGGTTTTCATTCAGGACAAAAGTATTGGTGTTGTTGAATACGACCACACCAATTACCAAAGTGTTTACTCAACTGAATACCTTCCCCCAAAAATTCTTCTTCCCACTCCGGATGGTTATCGTCTTATCATCTCCATCTCTACTTCCAAGAACAATCCAGAAAACCTTTTTTCAGTCACCATAAAAGACCGTTAACTACTGGCAGACACTAGTTTCTACTTTTCTCAACTCATCTAATATTAAATCTATTTGATCTTCACTCAACTCTGAATTATTCAGCTTTTCAACAATTTCATTTTCCATTGCAGTCACTTTTTCCCTGCTAGCACATGTTTCCAATTTGTCATACGGAGCCTCAAACTTAATTTCGGCCTTACCGTTGTCTTCATAAACCTGCACACTGCTACTTTCTCCTAAAACCTGAGCGTCTCCAATAAAACTTCTTTGTTCTCCCGCCTCAATGAAGCGTAAAGGGATTAATGCAAAAATTGCTACCAAAAAACTTACAATCAAAGTCCTAGTGTTTCTATCAAAATTTGTCATTTCAATCAGTCTAAATATATTGGAGAATTTTGTCAATCATATATCAAATAAACCCCATACTCACAACCCTTTAATGCCCGCCCTACTAGCTGGCAACAACAACTTCTCACTGCTATTTCTGACCACTAAAATCCTTTACAAGTATTACTAAAGCATAAAAAAGGTAACTAAATATAACACCAGCTTCGCGTGTTAAAATAACTAGACTTTAACTGAACAAAATCGGGGATTGGCGCAATTGGCTAGCGCGCGCGCATCGGGTGCGCGAGGTTGGGAGTTCGAATCTCCCATCCCCGACCACATTATCTGTCCCTATAGTTCAATGGATAGAACGCGGGTTTCCTAAACCTGAAATGGTGGTTCGATTCCACCTGGGGATACATTCAGTCCAATTATTACACCCAGTTCAGCTTTCTCCGCAACATATAATCCTAAAAATATATTATTATCCGCATAAAATTCCCTTTCTCCGCGTTTTTCTCCGTATGTTTTGTATAATTAACCAAAACATATATCTCCGCACTTATCGTTAACATAACGATAATATTTTAATATCATTAAACACTTATCAATATCATATTTACCGCATTACGTAATGTATTTAAGTAAATATTTACTAAAAAATAACAATTATTTAATCCTCCTTAAGTGAATAATTAATTCTAGTCAAATCCTCCATTTAAATAACTCAAATAAAATCATTTTTCATCCATTATTATATTTTTCTTCAGATTAAAACACCAATTCTATCAATACTATTACACTTAAAAAGATGTCCGACAATGCCATTAAAAAATAGTTTTTAAAACCCATAGCACTAAAGTAAAAACACTGCTAATTAAGCTCTTTTATCCTTTTATTACTAGGTTCAGCATCTTTCCGGGGACTAATATCTCCTTCACAATTTCTTTTCCTTCTAACCATTTCATTAATTTCTCGCTGGACTCAATTGCTGACATTAAATATTCTTTATCATTAACCCTCTCTGTATCCAGTTCAATTACTTCTCTTACTTTCCCGTTTATTGCAATCGGCAGGCTTATCTTATCTTTATTCAAATATTTCTTATCATGTATCGGCCAACTACTTTGGTGAACCGATCCTTTACCTCCCAGTCTCTGCCACAACTCTTCTGCCGTATGCGGAGCCATGGGAGACAGCAACTGAACCATAACCTTTAACTCCTCTTTCCCCATTAAATCAAGGCGATTTACCGCTTCCATTAGTTTTGCCACCGCCGTATTAAATCCAAAACTCTCATAGTCCCGGCTTATCCCCTGTATTGTTTTATTAATTAACACTTTTGATTTCTCACTGCTATCAAGTCCTAATTTAATTTGATTATCAATCAATAGACTAAATCTGTCTAAAAATCTCTTTACTCCCATCAGCGTCTTTTCATTCCAGGCCATTACACCCTCAAATGGTCCCATAAACATTAAATACATCCTCAACACATCGACCCCGTATATATCAATCACCGTCTCCGGTACAATCACATTTCCCTTCGACTTACTCATCCTCTGATTATCTGGACCTAAAATTACTCCATGGGAAATCCTTTTATAATATGGTTCTGGTAATTCATTCGGAAGCACTCCAATTTCACTCAAAAACTGATAAATAAATCGGGAATACAGTAAATGAAGAGTATTATGCTCATCACCACCAACATAAACATCAACTGGACACCATTTTTTAAGTTCTTTAGAACTATTACTAAATATATCAACAAATACCCTGTTTGAATCTAAATCACTATTAAAATTATCCTGTCCCCCATTTTTTAATTTTTTTGCAAAACAGTACGCCAAATAATACCAATCCGACCCGGCCCAATTTGGCATTGTATCAGTTTCTCTCCTAGCCTCACCTTCACAAATGGGACATTTACACCTAACAAAGTTCTCTATTTTGGATAAAGGACTTTTCCCGTCCTCAGTTGGCTCATAGACTTCAATCTCTGGCAACTGTATCGGTAAATCTTCTTCTGGTACTGCCTGCCACCCGTCTTTTTGACAGTAAATCATGGGGATTGGCTCACCCCAATAATGTTGGCGACTAAATATCCAGTCTCTTAAGTGGTATGAATTAGACTTTTCCCCTATTTTATTTTCTGTTAACCACCCAATTGCTTTTTTAATAGCCTCCTCCGGCTTTAATCCCTCCCATTTTGGAGAATTAATCATTACTCCACTATTTGCTTCCGAACATGCCTTTTCTTCAAAATTCCAGTTCTCCTTACTTATTACCGGTATGATACTCAACTTATATTTCTTGGCAAAAGCATGATCCCTTTCATCGTGAGCCGGAACTGACATAATTGCCCCAGTCCCATAACTTGATAACACAAAATCAGAAATCCAAACTGGAATCTCTTTATTATTTATTGGGTTTATCGCATATAGCCCTGAAAAGACCCCATTTTTTTCTTTGTTTAACTCCGCCCTCTCCATTTCACTCTTTTTTCTGCTCTCATTTAGATAATTTTTTATTTTTTCGTCTCTCTTGCTTAATTCCAAGGCCAATTCATGTTCCGGTGCTATCACCATAAAAGTCGCCCCATACAAAGTGTCCGGCCTGGTAGTGAAAACCTCCAACTCCTTTATTTTCAATTGGGAATCAGATATCTGAAATCTGATCTTTGCTCCCTCACTTTTTCCAATCCAATTTATTTGTGCCCTTTTTACCTTATCAATAAATTCCGTTTTTTCCAACCCCTCAATCAGTTTATCTGCGTATTCTGTAATTTTTACCACCCATTGTGATATGGTTCTTCTTTCCACCTCCGCCCCGCATCTCTCACATTTTCCATTTACAACTTCCTCGTTGGCCAGACCCGTTTTACAACTGGGACACCAATTTATCGGCATTTCTTTTTTGTATGCCAAACCTTTCTTAAACAATTGAATAAAAATCCACTGTGTCCATTTATAATAATTTGGATCACTTGTATTGACTTCTCTTTCCCAGTCAAACGAATATGCCAATCTCTTCATTTGCCCCTTAAACATTTCTATATTCTCTTTGGTCACTTCCTGGGGTTTTCTTTTTGACTTAATGGCATAATTTTCCGTTGGCAAACCAAAAGCATCCCAACCCATAGGAAACATGACGTCATAGCCCTGCATTCTTTTAAACCTGGCATAAATATCGCTTCCGGTAAACGAAAATGCATGGCCAACATGTAAACCGCTACCGCTTGGATACGGAAACTCTACTAAAATATATTTTTTTTCTTTATCACTGTCGTCATCTGCCCGATACAGCCCCGGATGCTCTTCCCAAAACTTTTGCCATTTGGCCTCAACTACCTTAAAATCCATGCCATATTATATACCAATTTTCTAATCTTTATTCGGAACTTTCCCTCGTGTTACCATAACGGTAGTGAATATTATAAAAACTTTTATACTACTTACTTTGGGATTAATTATCTTAATTTTTGGCTTTTTTCTTGGTCAAAACAGACTCTCGACAACTCTTCCCGCCTTTACTGAATCACGTCATCAGGGTAACTATCAATTCATCAATCCACTTTTGGAATGTGAATCCACCAACTTTTCCCAAAATGTTGCCCTGGACTCCCTTAAAGATCAAATCACCAAAACCATAAACCAATTAAAATCCTCTGGATTGGTCTCTTTTGCGAGTATATATTATCGTGATTTAAACGAAGGACCTTGGGTAGGAATTAATGAAAAAGAAAATTTTTCTCCTGCCTCCCTCATTAAAGTCCCTCTAATGATTACTTACTACAAACAAGCCGAGTCAAACCCAGATGTCTTAAAACAAACCCTTACTTATCTACCTGCAAAAGATGAATTAGTTCAGGATATTTTGCCCTCTATCACCCTCACCTCCAATCAAGAATATACCATTGAAGATTTAATCAGAAGTATGATTGTTTATTCTGACAATCAGGCTTATGAGCTCTTATTAAACAATATCGACAATCAACTAGTTGTCGAAACATACCAGAATCTCGGTGTCGACATCAGTCAAGCTATTGAAAATCCCAACGGTAACATTATTTCAGTCAAATCTTATGCTGCCTTTTTTAGGATTCTTTTTAATGCCTCTTACCTTAACCACGAAATGTCAGAAAAGGCTCTTTCCCTTTTATCTCAAGTTCAATATCAAGATGGTCTAGTCAAAGGCGTCAACAATCCTCTCCTTAAAATTGCCCACAAATTCGGCGAAAGAACTTTTACTGACACGGGCGAAAAACAACTTCATGATTGCGGCATTGTCTATATTCCCCAAAAACCCTATCTCATTTGCGTTATGACCAGAGGCAATGATTTTTCTAAATTATCTTCTTCAATCGCTCAAATCTCGAAAGTAATTTATCAACAACAATCCCATTAATTCCACCCCAACACCACCTCACTGCCGGCGTCCGTCCTTAATACCCTCACCCCCAAACCCTCTAACCTATCCAGGATTATCGCTTTTGGATGTCCATAATTATTTTTCCCTACACTTATCACTGCCACTGCCGGACTCAATCGTTTTATCCATTCCTCACTATTTCCACTGTCTGACCCATGATGTGAAACCTTTAAACCATCAACTCTCCCTTGCCACCAAGTCATTATTTTCCCTTCACCTTCAACGTCCATATCTCCGGTAAACATAAATTTCTTATCCCTATAATTTAACACTGCCACCAAAGAACTTTCGTTTCCGACATCTTCATTTTCCAAAGGATATAATATTTCAAAATGAATCTCATCATATCTAATTATGTCACCAGCTCTCAAAATATCTGTATAAATCATTTGTTCAATCTTCTCTCCGCTATCAGTTGACTCAAACAGCTTCTCTATCTTGTAATTTTTCATTATTTTACTCAAAGCCCCACTATGATCCTTGTCCCAGTGGCTTATTATTACCCCTTCAATTTTTCTATCCCAAAAAGGCAAATATCGATCCAAACACCTTTCCATCTTTCCATTATCAGTCCCTGTGTCAATCAACATTTGCCAATTTCCCTTAACTATTATCGCCCCATCTCCTTGTCCCACATCACAAAACACCATCCTCAATCTACCATCAGGAATCGACAAAAAAAGCCCCAACACTATTAAAAATGCCCCCAACATGATTATTTTAAATTTTCTTTTTTTCATACCAATAAGTCCCTAAAACTAAATACCACCCGGCAAGCATCCACCAATTAAACTGGAAATTCAATACCCCTCCAAGACTTCCCGCCCTTTCTACTATTTCAATTAAATACCTCAACAATGGATAACTGGTTGCCAAAACAACTCCCCCCAAACCCTGCCATAGTAGACCAATCAAACTGCCAATAAATCCAATTATTGTCAATATTTCCACCAAAAATAACGCTCCAAAATTTGTTATTGGTGTTAATAGGCTTATTGTTCCAAAGCTTATTGATAATATTGGCAAGACAAATAAACTCACCCAAACGGTATTCCTGAATACTCCTGCGTCTTGGTTTAAAACTACCGCTACAAACGCCACCATTGACAGCCAAAAACTAACATCACCCAATACTCCAAAATCAGCTAAAATCATCACCAGCCCCACCAGGAATATAGCTCTTCCTATCTTAAATCTTCTCCCCAGTATTTGCGCCCAATAATAGATTCCCAAAAACAACACCGCCCGAATCACCGGAATCTGCCACCCTACTAAATTTACATAGGTTAAAATTAAACCCCCTCCTCCAATTATTGCCGTTTTTCTTCCTACAAATTTAGCCAAATTTTCAATCAAACTCTTTCCCACAATCATTAGATTAGCTCCGCTTACTACCACAATGTGTACCAATCCGGTATTAATCAATGATTTATAAAGATCTCCCTTAATGCCTCCTTTCTCTCCCCACACCATTCCCGACATCAATCCCGCCTCACGCGAAGGCAAAGATCGTTCTATAACCTCTATCAAATCCGACCTTTCTATAAACTTATACATCAAAACCCAGACCAAGATAAACGGCACCACCTCTTTATATTTCAATCTTATCCATAATTTTTTCATAAGTTTTCTCTCCTATCCCTGATACGTTTTTTATGTCTTCTTTCCTTTTAAAAAGCCCCCACTTATTTCGATAATCGATAATTCTCTGGGCTATCTTGGGGCCAATCGACGGTAAAACTTCTAATTCCACAGATGAAGCCGTGTTGATATTCACAGAAATCACCAGTGCCTGCTCGCTTTTTTCCACTTTAACAAAACTATTTTCCTCTGTTACCTTCGACGCACTTTTCATCTTAATTCCCAAACCTACCACCATAAGACCCAAACCCAAAGCAATTATTAAATCCGTTAATGTAATTTTTTTTACGTTAATAAAGTTCACTAAAAAAATATAACATGTATAATTTAAATAATGTCCACCATACTCAAAATTACCACCTTCTTTGTTCCTATATTTATTGCTTTTCTGATTCACCAAAGTCAGTTTCTGCTTCCAATTGTTCCACAAATTATTGCCGCCACCTCCTTAATTATTATCTTTCTCCTTATTTTTGCCAATCGACTATTTTTACCCTTAGTGGTTTTCATCCTTAATTTGATAGTCTTTTCCACTGGCGGTGTCAATTCTTCTATCTTTTTTTTAATATATTTCCTCTTATTTTCACTTGCTTTTCAAAGTCGTCCTCTGACCAACTTAATTTACTCCTTGATTACAATTGTGTTTTTTAGCTATAGTCTCAGCTCTGTTTCTTCTCTCATTCAACTATTCTCTCTCCTCCTCATCACTCCTCTAACTTACTTCATTTCCCAACAAAAACAATTACAAGAAAATACTGAAGCTGTCCTCAGTCAAGATGAGACTGATTTCCTCCTTTGGATCTCCCTCAGGCTTAAAACTTCACTCAGGGAAATCATTTCTTTCTCTGACAACTCAAAAATAAATAAAATTGCCAAGAATTTACTTAAAGATTCGGAAAAACTTCAGAAAAACATTGATAACAACTCAGATGAAACTTAAACATTTTCTTATTTTTCTTGTTTCAGGCTTCTCATTTCTTGTTTCTGGTTTTATATTTCCAGTCAATGCCCAGCATTTTTCTTCTTCCTCCTACATTATTGATTGGGGTAATTTCAACATCACTTCCGGACGTAAATCATCCACCAATTATCAACTCACCGATACCGTTGGTCAAAATGCTCCTGGCATCTCAGAAAAAAACGGTATTAAAATTAAATCTGGCTTTCAATATATTTATGATACTTTTACTGAGCTCTCTTTTACTATTGATAAACTCAATATTGACTTCGGTAGCCTAACTCCGGGACTTGGTAGTACCGACACTAACCTTTTAACTGTCACCACTCCCTCCGGACACGGATATCAAATCATGGCTTCAGAAAACCATCCGCTTTGGATAAACCCCAATCTTACTATTCCCAACACCAGTTGCGACTCAGATGACTGCACCCCTACCTACTCCTCACCCTGGACCTCCGCCGACAAATACGGCTTTGGTTTTAATGTTACGGGTGTCGGCGCTTCTTCATATTTTCTCGATTCTACCCATTTCCGCCCTTTTGCTGATTTATCTGATAACCAATTGCCCGTCATTGTTGCCTCTGAAAATGTTCCCGTCAAGGAGCGTCTGACCACCATCAATTATCGCGTCCTAATTTCATCCCTTCAGGCCGCAGGAGATTATCAAAATTACATTACTTACACCCTTGTTCCCAAGTATTAATATGAGTCAATTTAGTCTCACCTTAAAACCAGCCCAAATAGAAATTATTCTCCTGCCCAATTCTTTATATGTCCAGGCCTACGAAATCACCAACAATTCATCCGAGACCCTTCTTCTTTCATGCTCCGTCTCTTCTTGGATACCTGCCGACAATCTTGGTACTGTCACCTACCCAAATACTTCAGAATCACCTCTCAACTTCTCCCTTTCCAATTCTGACTTAAAACTTAGTCAAGAATTTCTTCTCAACCCCGGACAAAAAAAACAACTGGTTCTTAAAATTACCAATCCCACTTCAACCGATACTGATCATTACTCAACTTTTTTCATTACCCAAAAACCGCTCAACAGCGTTCTTGGTGAACATCAAAATTTGGCTAAAATTGGCTCACATATCCTGGTTTCTACCACTAATCAGAGTGTCTTCTCTTCGAACCTTCAGGTTCATCAATTTACATTAAAGCCAATCATCAAAGATATTTTCACTCCCATTAAAATTAATGGAGAAATAATCAACAAAGGCGAACACTACAGTCAGATCAATGGTCAAATTACAGTCTACAAAGGTGGTCAGCTCTATTGGCAACAGAATCTTTTTCCTTATACTGTCACCGCACAAAACTCTCGACTTCTTCAGTGTTTAAATTCTCAAAATGAAGCCTCGACTTGCCAACTGAAAGTTCCTCTTTGGCCCGGAACTTATCAGGGTGTCATCAATTTGGTCGGCAATTCTTCAAAGTATGAATATTCTTTTCAATTCTTTGTTTTCCCTTATTCCATAATTATTTCCATTATGTTTCTGTTTTCTCTTTTATTCTTCCTCCTAAGAAACAAACAAAGTGTATCAAGCAATAAACAATAGATACTGCTAAAGATATGATAATTGACACTTAAATAGGCAATTACACGTATTTATAAAAAGACCAGGATCCTCCAATGAACAATAACTCATGTCTTCACCAATATCCCCACACTATATATCCAAGAACTTGACAATTAAATTGATTAGCCATAACCTCTATTTATAATATTTTATGATTTATTAAGAATTAAACCGTGAAAAAGCATACCTTTATCAAACTTCTTCTTTCCACAATTATTATAAGCGGATTCATCTTTATCTATCCCCAAAAAATAAACTCTGTTCCGCCAAAAAACGTTAAAAATGTTCTTTCAAACTCCCAATTTTCTTACTATGGTGGTGTGGGCGTTGGTACAACCGCTAACGATACCATCATCAAACTAGACATCAGTTCTTTCCCTTCCAAGACCTCCAATAACTTATTCATCGGTGATACCGTCTCTATTGGTGTCGGTGGCAGTCAAAGCACCTATACCATTAAAGATATTGGTAATACCGGTACTATCATGGTCAACACGGGCATTTCTGCTGTTTCCTCTGTTGCTGGTGGTAGTATTATTGCCACCCGTTCCGCCATCCACACTGTTTCCTTTGAACCACAAGTTAGTGCCACTGGTGGTATTTGGCAAGTTTTAATTAAATCTACTTCCGATCTGGCGGCAGAAAAAAGCAGTGACGCCATTCCCGATCAGCAAGGTTTTGATTATGGTACTTTGATTGCCGGTGCCGTTACCTGTCCTTGGGGTGCCACCGCCACCGTCGGTACCACTGCCGCCGTTGCTCTTGGCAGTCCCGCCGTAACTTCCTACTATCATGTAATTCAATGTGCCCTTGGTGCCGGAATCACCAATCCTGCCGGTACCGGTGTTACCGGCGTCATTACCATCGGTAACGCTACCAACGCTCTCATTAACCCCAGTCCGTCCAACACTGCCGCCCAGGAAGGTAATGCTAATATTTTTACCTTTATTCTTCGTCACCTGGACTCTTCAAGTGTTCTTTTAGATCAAACTCCCGGAAAAATCGCTGTTGTCGAATCCGTCCGGGTTACTGCCACTGTCGATCCTTCAATTACTTTTTATATAGACGGTGTTGGTAATACTCTTGTTGGCTCCACCGCTTGTGGCACCGGCACCACCCTAAGCTCTGGAGCCGTTAACACCACTGGCGATCAAGTTATTTTTGGTTCCCTTGCCTTAAGTGGATTTAATCAACTCGGCCAAAGACTTTCTTGTGTTACTAATGCTCCTGGTGGTTATGTCGTTACTGTTCACGAAGCTGGGGTCATGAAAAATGTCAACACCGCCACCACCATTCCCGATACTCTCTGTAATGGCGGTAACTGTACCCCAACCAGTGCTACTGCTTGGGCCACTCCCAGCACTGCCCGCTCTGAGTTTGGATACACCATGACCAATATTGGTAGTAGTATTCCCTTTGTTCCGGGGCAATTCAAACCTTTTGGTATCGGCAACGCCAATGCTCAACCAATCATGTTAAAAACCAGTATTCCTTCCACCACCGAATCAGCCAACGTTTGTTATCGCTTATCAATCACCACTGTCCAGGAAGCAGGTGATTATGAAAGTAAAATTGTTTATACTGCTACTAGTACATTCTAAAATTAAAAAATAAAATGAAAAAAAACACCGCCCAAAAAACAAGCTTTCTTCTGCTTATTGCTTTTATTGTCTCCGTTTTTCCAAAAAATTCTTTTGCCCAAAGTGCTCTAGGTCTAACTGCCATTCCTCCCCGTCTGGAAATCACCGCCAAACCCGGTCAGGTAATTACTAAAGAAATTAAAATCAGAAACGAGTCAAGAGTTGAAAAAACTATTTCTACTTCAATCCGTGATTTTATTGTCACCGATGATCTTGGCACTCCCCTTCAAATCGAAAATACCGATCAATCCATGAATCGTTGGACAGCTTCATCTTGGATTCAAACTTCTCCATCAATTTTGAAAATAAAACCCGGAGAAACTAAATCTATTGTTCTAACTGTCATTACCCCAGATAACGCTCTTGCTGGTGGTCACTATGCCATGGTCCTTCATACCCCCAGCAGTGATGTCAGCATCACTCAAACCGGAGCCGCAGTTGAAACGAACGTTGGGACTCTTGTTTACATTACAGTTCCCGGTGACATTAATGAAAACGCTTCCATCAAAGAATTCACCGCCCCCAAATTTTCCGAATACGGTCCTGTTAATTTCAAAACCATTATCAGTAATCTTTCCGATATTCATATTACTCCGGCAGGGTCAATTAATATCTACAATACCTTCGGTTTAAAAACCGCTCAAATAAAATTAGACAATACTAATATTTTCCCTTATACCAGTCGGGAATTCATCAACACTCTCGATCGCAAACTAATGCTTGGTCGTTACAAGGCTCAAATTACCGCCGCTTACGGTACTACCGGTCAGCTTCTTGTTGCCACCCTTTTCTTCTGGGTAATCCCCTACAAGCTCATCGCTCTTCTTCTCGCCATTATCCTCATCATTGTCTTGATAATAAAAATCAGGTCCAAAAAAACTCCTACTTCTTCTACTCCCAAAGTTGAAGAATTAGAAAAGGAACTTGAAGATCTTAAGAAAAAGTATCAAGATAGAAAGTAATTGGAAACAAATCAAGTTGTCACTATCAGTGCTCAGGTCCCTGCCAACTCTATTACTATCTTTGGCTATACCAGTCCTGACTCGCGCGTCGAACTAAGCAGTTCAAAAGCCTTTGCGGTTACATACAGCCAAAGCGACGGTTACTTCATCTTTGACAACCTCATCCTCCCCCGACAATCACAGGACCTCTGCTTAACTTCACAAGACGAATCTAACCGTCTCAGCAATCCGGTTTGTATACCAGAACCCCCTCCCATTAATAATTACACGGAAATTGGCCCGGTCTTACTTTCTCCAACCATTTCTCTTGATCTTCAAGGTCAATATTCATCAGGCCAGTCAATTCCCAACAGTGACATTCAGATTTATCTTTACCAACAATCTTCCCCTCTCTCTATCGTCAAAACAGTTGAAGCTTTTTCACTTCCGGTTTTTGAAACAAAAAGCGATTCTCGGGGAAATTATAGTCTAAACCTACCTAACACCACGGCTACCAACTATCGCATCTTTGCCACTACCCAATATTTAGACTCCAATTCTCCCAAATCCAACACTCTCCTCTATCACCCTGACTATTTCGTCTCTCTTCTCTATTTGCTAATTCCCCTATTAATTATTATCACTTCCCTTTTCTTTATTCTAAAGAAATCCCGTCGACGTTTCCTCCCCGCCATCTATTATAATAAAACTATCTCTACTACATGACCAAAAAAATTCTGTTTATTATTCTCTTAATTCTTGGTTTAGTTACCACCGTCCTCATCGTTACCCAAACCACAATTTTCAAGAGCCGTGCCAGTACCACCAACAACCATCTACCTGTCAGAGAAAATTCCTACCTTTTCGCCTCACCTATCCAGGCCAAAGCTGATGGGATAGAAAAAGTCCGGGTTACCGTCTTTCTTCTCGACTCCAACGGTCTTGGTGTCAGTCAGCAGACAGTCATCCTAAAAGTCCCTCCTGTGCTTCAAATAGAAACCATCCAAAATATCACCGACGATCTTGGTAAGGCCACTTTTAACCTCTCCTCGCCCACTCCAGGAAAATTTGAAATCTCCGCCTCAACCTCCACTCTCAATCTTTCTCAGAAAATAAACCTACTATTTCTTTAATTTCTAAAAGTCACTCTCAGTGTTCTGTCTAAAGGAACGCCACCAATACTTGCACTCAATGTATACTGTCCTTCCTCTACTGAAGTCACTTCAAACACCGCCTTTCCTTCGTTATCAGATACTGCCTGTAATTCACCGCCCCCCATTCCCGACAGGCTTACGGCAACACCCCTTACTCCTTTACTGTTGGCATCCAACACAAATACATTGACTACACATTTATCTAAACCATCAGCCTTCGCTAAAATGTTTCCTCCTATCAAATATGAACTACTTAAGGAGACTTTAGTTGCTGGCGCCGCTTTTGTCCATGTCACAAAAAGAGAAGGCACAACTTTAATTGCCATAAAACCAATAAAGACAACTCCGAAAGCACTTAAAAGTAACCAGACGTACAATTTATTTGTTTTCACTGTCTAAATTTTAACAAAAAATTATCAAAATGCCATCATTTAGCACTCAAAACCTTTGTCTGACAGGCTCTCAATAAACCATCAATAAGCCTAACTTAAGGGAATAAAATAGAATAAAATATCACCGAAAGAAACTCAACAACCCAAAATCATATAATTAACCTCGAAAAATTAAAATAAAATATATATTCTAATACTCTAATAGTCAATCCATATCAATTAAGAACGAAATCTACCTCAGACAACATATTCATCTAATACTAATCCCAAATCCGATTACATATCCTAAAATAATAACCAAATAACTATCTCAGTCACCAAATTTTATATATAAATTAATATCATAATATCTAAACCGCATTTTCTCCGAATAAACCTTGGGTCACAGACAAAATATTGGCCCTATTATTTATTAATAGATATATATAGATAGTATGCTAAAGCTTTGTGAAAAACTCTGTGAAACAGAAAATTTATAAAAATTGTTAATAAATTCATTTTATTTGATATAACAAAATACATCAAAAAATCCTTTTTTCAAGCTCTTGACACCCTTTTCCTAATAGTAGATATTTATATTAATTAATAATTAATATTATATAAACATGTATAAAAAATATAATTTTGAACCCAAAAATTTATCTTTAACCTCAGGTGGACTTAAACAAGTTCTCGAAGGCCTAACCCCTTTCCTTATCATTGCCGCTACTTTTATTTGGCTCTGGAAATAACCTATTCCCATGACTCTTAGTCTTACCCCAAAACTAATTGACTCATACTGTCTTTGGTTGCAAAATCATCAGTATCAATCAAATACCGTTCGCAATTACCTACAGGATCTTAAGACCTACCTCAACTTTTCCCAAAACCAAATATCGGAAGAAATAATAACTAAATACTTTGAGGCAATTTCCCCTAAAAATAATTCATCCAGATATCTAGCATCTCTCTCCACTTTTTGCCAATTTCTTCTTGATCAACATCTCACCGAGGTAAATCTCTATAAGCGGGTCAAAAAACAGCTCTCCCGCCAACCCTCAATGGATACCAAAAAGCTTTTGATCCAGTACCAAAGCTTCCTGCTCAAAGATAACAAATCCAGTCTAACAATAAAAAACTACCTTAATGATATACATCAATACTTTGATTGGTTAAAAAGTTATGAAATTCGAAACTGAATTCAATCAATCTCGCTTTCAGCAATACACTGACTTTCTAAAAGCCAGCGGCACTTCTCAATCCACCATCGATCGTAAATTTTCCTCCCTAAACTCATTCCAAAACTTTTTAGTCAAGAAAGGCTATCTAACCAAACCAGTTTCTTCAGCCCCGGTAAACTTCAATCGTATCTCCACCTTCCAACCCAAAAATTTTCTTCGTCGTTATTTAATTTTTGGAACTCTTATCGCCATCATCCTCGGCCTTGGCTACGGTCTATATACCCAAACTATCCTCAAAGCCAAACAGGAACTCGCCTACAGCACCGCTACCAGCCCGGTTACTCCCGGTCGGGTTCTTTCTTTCCAAGGTCGCCTCACCGATACTCCAGGCAACCCCATTTCCTCCCCCACCAACATTGTCTTTAAATTTTACAATGGTAGCGTTGGTGGAACTGAACTTTATAGTTCCTCTGTTGGCAACAGCCAATCCATTACTCCTGATGAAAACGGTATTTTTAACGTTGTTATAGGTAAAACTCACGGTACCGAAATCCCCTCTTCCGTCTTTTCTGAAAACGCCGAAGTTTGGCTTGAAATTACTGCCGACAGCGAAATTATGGATCCCCGCCAACAAATTGCCACTGTTGCCTACGCTCTTAATTCTGAAACCTTACAAGGACTACCACCATCTGCTAGCGGACTAAAAGATACTGTGCTAGTTATTGATGGCTTAGGTAATCTCAACCTAGGCGAAACTTCTCCTACTATCAAATCAACCTCTGGCATTATGGCCGTTGAAGGCCAAGCCCTGCTACTTAAAGCATCAGATAGTAGTGGTGGCAATATAACAATCAATCCGGACGGCAACGGTATCATTCGTTTCTTGACCGAAGGCACCTCTCCTTCTTCTGGTGGTTTTATCGATTTAAGCAACAACAATATTGCCGGTGGCAATCTTATTAATTCCCAGATTAATAACACTAGTCGTGGCTACAATTTTATCTCTTTTCAAAACTATAACACCGGTACCACCCAGCTTTCTACCCGATTTTCGATTGATTCCTATGGTTCTGCTTTTCTTGCTACCGGTTTAACTGCTCCCACTATCACTCTCTCCACTGGCGCCAGTAATGGATTTATTCTTCAATCCGACGCCAATGGTAATTCCACTTGGGTCAATCCCGGTTCTGCCGGAATTGGTACTTCTTACGACGCCGGTGCAGGTCTCACTAAAACCGGTTCTGTGTTCAGCCTTAACGTTGGTTATACCAACACCTGGCTTGCTCCTCAATTCTTTACCAATGGTATTGGAGTTACTGGTCTCGCTTCATTTACTAACAACATTGTTGTAGGTGGCACCTTTGTCTCTGTTGGTTCTACTAATTTAGTTAGCAACCTTAATGCTCAGTACCTGAATGGTCATCCTGATACTTACTTCTTAACCTTCGGCGATACTGGACCTTTTATCCAATCTTTAACCAATGGAGTTGGTATCTCTATCTCTGGTACCGGTATTGGTCGAACCATTGCAGTTGATTACAACGCTACTAACTTAAAGATTACCGGCAATCAACTTGATACCATCCAAAGTATTGCCGTGACTGCTCAGCCCACCTTTGCTAGATTAGGTCTGGGTGCTACTTCTGCTAACTATACCCTTAATGTTGTTGGTAATGCTTATGTTTCAACTTCTCTTACGGTCGGTACTTCCCTTTCGGTAGGAACTACTACCACCACCGCTTCTCTTAATTTAACCAGCACTGCAGTTGGTGGCTCTTCTGTAGCTGCTTATCTATCGGGTAACTCTGGTTTTATTGGTTATCTTGACACCTCGGGTTGGGATAAAAGTACTGCTGATGATTATGCTTACTGGGTAGCTAAAGTTGGTAATACTGTTTCCAACATTAGTACTGGTAACACCTTAACCTTTACTGCTGGTACTGGTATTGGTATGACCTTTGCTGGCAATAATATTACTATCAATTCCGTTGGTGGTATCGGTACTACCTATGCGGCTGGAATTGGTTTAACTCTTTCCGACACTAATGTCTTTGCTCTCAATCTTGGTTACACCAATGTTTGGTTGGCTCCTCAGTACTTTACTAATGGAATTGGAGTGACTGGTAATTCTACTTTTCAAAATAATCTAACCATTGGTGGTACCTTTGTCTCTGTTGGTTCTACTAATTTAGTTTCTAATCTTAATGCTCAGTACCTGAATGGTTTCTCCTCCTCTTCCTTCTTACAGGTCGGTGGTACTGGCTTCTTTAATGCAGCCACTAATGGTTTACAGGCTATTGGTGTTACCGGAGTAGGATTAGGGGGAACTTTGACTCAGACAAATTACACCAATATCAATATCGGTACTGGTTCCTCTGGTTTATCTATTCTGGGAATTAATAACAATACCCAGGCTTTGACCATTAGGGCAAACGGTAGGGTGGGAATTGGAAACACCAATCCCCAATATAAGCTTAGTGTCACCGGAGACATCAATCTCACTGAAAAAATTTATATGGACGGAGTCCAGTTAGTTTCTAATACTGGCGTAAATTCTCTTTTTATTGGCAATGGTGGTCTCGGAGCCTCAGCCGCAACCAATTCATACAATACTGCTGTCGGCATGGGTGCAATGAGTGCCATGGTCGATGGTGACAGTAATACTGCTATTGGCGCTAATGCCCTTGCCTCAACTACCTGGGGATTAACCAGTGTTGCTGTTGGTGCTAATGCCCTTTACTACACCACCGTTTCAAGTAATGATGCTTTGGGCTATAAGGCCGGCTACCACAATGTTTCAGGTCAAGCAAATGTTTTTATTGGTCAGGGAGCCGGCGTCGGTACAACGCAATATAGCGCAAATTACAACACCATCGTTGGTTATTACGCTGCCAACAATCTATCAAGCAATTCAAACAACAATACTATGTTCGGGTATCAAGCCGGTTACAACATTGGTTCTGGCGCTGACGCCAATGTTTTTTTAGGTTACAGAGCCGGTTACAGCGAAGCCGGATCCAATAAACTTTACATTGCCAATAATGGCACCGCCCCTCTAATATACGGTGATTTTTCAACTAACCGAGTCGGTATCGGCACCACCGCCCCCACTCAGTCACTAGATGTCAACGGCTCAATCAACATTGGTGGCTCACTTACTGTCGTTAGTTCTGCTATTGGCACCGGTACTACCGCTCTCTTTGTTGATAGTAATGGTTTAGTCACCAAAAGAGCTTTGGGTTCTATGGCTTTTGATTCAGGCACCTATGATAATTATCAATTTTGGAATCTATTAGCCAATAGTACTGGTTCTACCGCCATCACTTCTAATGCTAATGTTAACTTTGTTAATGGGGTTGGTATCTCCTTATCTCAATCCGGTTCTACTATTACTATCAATAACTCAGGGATTGGTACCACCTACTCTGCTGGGGTTGGTCTCTCTCTGTCTTCTACCAATGTCTTTACCAACATTGGTGTTACCTCTATCTTAGGTACCGCTAATCAAATTATTGCCTCTGGTTCTACTGGTGCCGTCACCTTATCTCTACCTCAGGGTATTGGTACTACTTCTGATGTTACCTTCAGAAACTTAACTCTGGGTGGTACCTTTGTCTCTGTTGGTTCTACTAATTTAGTTTCTAATCTTAATGCTCAGTACCTGAATGGTCATCCTGATACCTACTTTGTTAATACCGGTCAAACTGCTGCCTTCATCTACACTGCCAGTAACGGTATCACTCTAGCTGGTCAGGATTTTCGTCTTAACCTTGGTTACACCAACGCCTGGTTGGCTCCTCAGTACTTTACTAATGGAATTGGAGTGACTGGTAATTCTACTTTTCAAAACAGCTTAAGTATCGGTGGCTCTCTGGGAATTACCTCCTCTCTTACTATTGGTTCTATTGGTTCTACCTCTGATAATAATCGAGTTTTAACTTCTTCTGCTGCTGGTTCAGGTATTCTTCAATACTTAGATACTACTTCCTGGGATAAGAGTACTGCTGATGATTACTCCTCTTGGTTACTTCAGAGTAATGGTGCTAATACTACTTCTATTGGTTCCGGTACCACTGTTAACTTTGTTAATGGGGTTGGTATCTCCTTATCTCAATCCGGTTCTACTATTACTATCAATAACTCAGGGATTGGTACCACCTACTCTGCTGGGGTTGGCTTAACCCTTTCCGATACTAATGTCTTTGCTCTTAACCTTGGTTACACCAACGCCTGGTTGGCTCCTCAGTACTTTACTAATGGAATTGGAGTGACTGGTAATTCTACTTTTCAAAATAATCTAACCATTGGTGGTACCTTTGTCTCTGTTGGTTCTACTAATTTAGTTTCTAATCTTAATGCTCAGTACCTGAATGGTCATCCTGATACCTACTTCTTAGACTTCGGTGATACTGGTCCCTTCATTCAGTCCTTAACCAATGGTGTTGGTATCTCCATCTCTGGTACTGGAATCGGTAGAACCATTGCCGTTGATTACAACACTACTAACTTAAAGATTACTAGTAATGAGCTTGATACTATTCAAAGTATTGCCGTAGCTGCTCAACCCACCTTTGCTAGATTGGGTTTAGGTGCTACCTCAGCCAACTACATTCTTAATGTCGTTGGTAATGGTTATGTGTCTACATCCCTCACCGTTGGTACTTCTCTCTCGGTCCTAGGTAACACCACCCTTGCTGCCAATCTTAGTGTTGGCGGTAGCTTCCTTTCTGTTGGTACCAGCAATCTAGTCACAAACTTAAATGCTGATCTTCTTGATGGCAAACATAGTACCTCTTATCTCCAGGTCGGTGGTACTGGCTTCTTTAATACGGCTACTAACGGTTTACAAATGATTGGCGCCACTGCAGTGGGATTAGGAGGAACACTAACTCAATTAACAAAAATTGATCAAAATAACTTTAATTTCAGTTTTTTTGGTTCTGGCAATGTCGGTATTGGTACTACTAGTCCTGGCAGCAAACTTCATGTTGTCCAATCTGGAACAGGTCGCGGTGATGGCATAATTCTATCTGCCAGCGGAAATAATTGGTACCAGTTCGTTGACCAATCAGACGCATTTAATATTTTTTACAATTCAGGTCAAAAATTAACTATTAACGGCACTGGTATCGGTATCGGCATCACCAATCCCACCTATAAACTCCACGTCGTTGGCGATGCTTATATCACCACTTCCCTCACTGTCGGAACTTCTCTCTCAGTTCTAGGCAACCTCACTGTTGGTGGTACCAGCTACACTGGTGACTTAAACATCAATAAACCCAACAGTGTTGGTGGTTCCTATGTCGCTGCCTTCGTGGGAACCGGTACAACTGGATTCTTAGGTTATGTTGATACTACTAACTGGGATAAAAGCACCTCTGATGATTATGCTTACTGGGTAGCTAAAGTTGGTAATACTGTTTCCAACATTAGTACTGGTAACACCTTAACCTTTACTGCTGGTACCGGTATTGGTATGACCTTTGCTGGCAATAATATTACTATCAATTCCGTTGGTGGTATCGGTACTACCTATGCGGCTGGAATTGGTTTAACTCTTTCCGATACTAATGTCTTTGCTCTCAATCTTGGTTACACCAATGCTTGGTTGGCTCCTCAGTACTTTACTAATGGGATTGGAGTTACCGGTAATTCAACTTTCCAAAACAACCTCACTATTGGTGGAACCTTCATTTCAGTTGGCTCAACCAACCTAGTTACTAATTTAAATGCTAATTATCTTGGAGGTATCAGTTCCACCGGATTCTTACAAATAGGTCAAACCGGCTCTCTCCCCTATGTCAATGATGCTACCGACACCACCCTTACCCGCTCCGGTACCGGCCCCTACACCCTTGCCCTTAATCTTGGTTCAACAAATGCCTGGACAGCACAACAAAATTTTATAGATATCGGAGTTACCGGATATGCGAATTTTCAGGATGACATAATTGTCGGGGGTGCAATTATTTCAGTTGGACAAACTAATTTAGTCACCAATCTAAATGCCAACTATTTGAGCGGCTATGCATACAACAATCTGCCCTATTTCAACACTGCCAGTAATGGTCTTAGTGCCATAAACACCAATACTGTCGGTCTAGGTGGCACCCTAACCCAAAACACCATCATTAACAATTCCAACTACAATCTGTCATTTTTGGGTCTTAATAGTGAACAGTCACTGTATGTTTCTTCGATGGGATATGTCGGCATCGGTACCACCGATCCAAACCATAATTTTGAGGTTAATGGCAGCGCTTATTTCTCCAACTCAATTGAAGTCGGTTCTTCTGTTTTGGTTACTAATCTAAACGCTGACATGTTAGACGGATTTCATTCCTGGGATTTTATCACCAACATTACCGCTGGCGTTGGTATTACCATCATCGGTGCTGGCAATACTCGCGTCATTGCTTTTGACGGTTCTCAGATTGGAAATATGACCTTCGGTTCAGGTTCTAGCTTTACCTGGACTTTTGACTCCGGTGCTACCACTAGCTTAATAAATTTTGATAATGGTTTCATAGGTATTGGCACCACTTCTGCCCCCCGTACTACCCTTGAGGTAAACGGTACCGTTGCTGCTCAAAAATTTGTTGATTTAACCGGCTATGAACAATATTTTATGGATTTGGCAAATTCCGATTATAATTCATCTTCTCTTTCTCTTGACCGTCGTGGTTCAATCAAATGGAACGCCACCTATAATTCCGGCTGGAAAACCATCGACAACGGTGTTGCCTCAAAAATCGAAAATCGAGCCAATGGACTTTTATTTGCCACTAGTATTGGCACCACCACTGCCGGCTCAACCATCACCGATTGGAACCAAAGTTTATTTATTGGTAATTCTGGTCATGTCGGCATCGGCAACACTAACCCTCAGTCTGTACTTGAACTTTCCAATTCCACTTCCACTTTTACCAGCCTCGCTGGAGATATTACCTTTAATGCTGGCTCAGGAAACATCTCTCTTAATGGTGGTAAATTATCCAATTTATCCGCCGTCCAAACCAGTTCTGGCACCAGCCTCAACCCCAGTTTTTCCTTTTCCTCCGACACCACCACTGGTATGTTCTCAGCCGGCATCGGTACTTTAAATTTAGGAACAGGTGGCACCACCCGCCTAACTATCGGTAATTCTGGTTTTGTCGGTATCGGCACCGCCAGCCCTCTCGGTCCATTTCAAATCGCCATCGGCGATACTCAAGCCTTATTTGTCAACAGTGCTGGTCTTATCGGCATCGGCACCACCAGCCCTGGAGGAATTCTTCACTTGTCTTCAACGGGTGATGTTCTCAGTATTATTGCAGCAGATACCGACAACTCTGGAGAGGAAGATAATCCCCGATTGGAATTAAGACAAGATGATAATACTGTTATTGGTGGTCTAGGATTTGTTGGTAGTGCTGGACAAATTTATACCGGTTCACTTGCAAATTCCATGTACCTCGTCAATGACTTTGCGTCCGCATTACAATTTGGAACAAACAATACCGCCAACGTAACCATACTCAGTGATGGCAATGTCGGCATCGGAACAACGAGTCCAATTTCGACCCTACATGTCAATGAAACCAGTACACTTGGAACCTCAATTGGTGACACCAGCGTCTTAACTCGTTTACAACAGTCCAATGGAAATGCCAATTATTTAGACATTACTCAACGCCGACATACAGCCGGAGCAGATTGGGCCGGCACCAATGTACGCATACAGCGCACCATCGATACCACTAAAATGGGATTCATCGATTTTGGTGTAAATGGTTCTAGTTCCAATTATGGGCTAGGCCTTGGTGTTAATGCCAGTACATTTTTAACAATTGCCGCCAATGGCTCCGTCGGCATCGGCACCACTTCTCCCTCAGGTCTACTCCACGTCGAGGGCAGTTCTACCTCTGGTCTCGTTTTCATCAAAAACCTTCAAACCGGTTATACCGCCGCCGCCCTCACCATTCAAAACATGAGCACTTCAATTGGTATCACCGGCGGCGAATTTGTCCGTTTTCTCAACAGTAGTGGTACTAAAGTCGGTAGAATCAGAACCAATGTTTTAGCTTCTTCTGTTGCCTACAGTCTTTCTGGTACTGCTGATTTTGCCGAATATGTCATCGCCAGCGAACCCACAGAAGCTGGTGACTTAATTGCCTTTTCTGACAATAAATATATTAAAGCCTCTTCCGATAATTCATTGGCCGGAATTCACTCTTTTGATCCTTCATTTGTCGGAAATGAAAATATTGCTGATCAACCCAATGCCCTACCTTTGGCCTTGTCTGGTATCGTCAAGTTAAAAGTAAGTTCCATTAATGGTCCAATAAATCCAGGCGATTCTCTAACAGCAAGCTCAATTAAAGGAATTGCCTCCAAAGCTATCAGCGCCGGATATATTGCCGCCAAAGCCATAGACTCATACAATAGCTCCGATCCGAATCAGGTGGGTCTAATTAATGTCATCGTCAATCTGGGTTGGTACGACCCAGATGTCTTCATCACCGAAAATGGCCAAGTCGCCGTCAACTACAATGTTTCTCCCGAAGTTCTCGCCTCTCTTGGTTATTCCGATACTAAAAATGAAATCGAGACCGCGTCTTACTCTTTAACTGATTCTACAGATAAAATCATCACCAAAATCGGTCTCTTTGCCCAAATCTCCGCCGCCAAAATCAACACCGGCCTCCTCTCCGCCAAGAATATTATCGTCGACAATCTTGCTGCCAAAAAAATCGCCTCCGAAACCATCATCACCGGAAATATCACCGCCACTACTGCCGAAATCTCAGATCTTACTGCCAACCAAATCACCGCCAACGAGGCCTCCTTCTCCTCAATTTACGCCGATCAAATTATCAACCCCGAAGGTAACATTTCTGATGTTTTCGCCGCCAAAATCACTGCTCTTCGTGACGAGATCAAGACTATTATCGCTGAGAATCAAGCCACTCCTTCTGCTCTTCTGGCTGATTCTACTACCTGGGATACCTCAGTTTCTACCGACAGCGCTGACCTTACTCTCGACAATCTCACTCTTAGCAACGACCTCATTATCGGTGCTCAGCTCACTGTTCAGGGTCTTAGTAAATTTACCTCCGCCAACGTTTCCGATATCTTCACCGTAGGTCAAATTGCTCTTCAGGATAATATTTTGGAAACCACTTCTGAAAATCTCTATATCCAACCCAGTGGTCTTGGTACCATTCATTTCTTAAACGACCGCCTGGTTCTTAGTAGCGACGGTAATGTTACCATCAATGGTAACCTAAATATTAACGGTTCTCTTATCGCCAACTTGTTAAAAGCCGACAACATCGAAACTAAAAATTTAACCGCTGAAAAAATCAACATCGCTACCTCCTCCGCTATTATTGCTGATTCTTCACTTGCTTCTCTTGCCACCTCTTCCGCTCAACTCTCAACTAATGCCACTGTCGGTACTATCACTCTTGCCGCCGGTCAAACCGAAATTACCATCCAAAACAACCAACTTACTTCAACCTCCATGGTCTATCTCACCCCTACTTCTTCTACTCAAAACCAAGTTCCCTATCTAAAAAGTAAAGACCAAGACACCTTTACCATTGCCATCGATCAAGCCTTAAACGATAATGTAAATATTAACTGGTGGCTAATAAACTAATGATTAAACATCTTTTTACCCACCGCCCTAAATCAGATCTGATAATTATATTTGGAGTCATTTTTATTGTCATTATTTCTCTCTTTATAGTCATCACCAGATTTTTAATTAACAACAAAAACCAAAAATCATCTTTTGGCAACAATTTAAACACTTTCAAAAATATCGACACCACCATTAAACCCTCCAAAGGACAATACAATTACGAAAATACTACCAACAATTTTCAAACTTATTTTAAATCCAATCCCCTTGTCTCAAATGCCATCAAATTCACCAACAATTCCAGTTCTCTCACCTTTTATACTCCTCCTCAACAAACCTTCGCTTCCTCCGAAACCAAAGAAAAACCCGTTGTCAGCGAAAGTTCCATTACCTATCCGAAGATCTTTCCCCATATCGACCTCAAATATTCCATTAACCCCACCCGTCTTTTGGAAGAGTTTATCGTCGCTGACAAAATTACCGCTATAAGCATTGATAAAATAATTCAAAACGTTGAAACTTCCGGTATTGATAAATACCAGGAAATCGACGGTAGAATCGATTTTTACAGTCAAGGTAAAAAATCCTTTACCGTTCCCAAGCCCGTCATGTATGAAGCCAACAGTCCCGGCATCCTTTCTTTTGGTATTAAATACGAAATTAAGCCTCTCTCCAAAAACCAGTATTCTATTAGCAAAATTATCACCCAGGAAGGTCAGCAATGGTTAAATGAGCATAACCGTAGTTACCCCATTGTTATCGACCTTGTTATTGATAATGCTGATGCAGTTGCTAACTGGGTCAGCAGTGACACTACCTATGCTGCCGCCACCCAGGACACCGCTATCAAACAGGAAGGTACCGGCTCAGTCAGAGTTAACATTATTGGCTACGCCGGCACCGGCAAAGATGGCGCTTGTACTGTCTCATCCACTAGTAACGATGAAATAAATACCGAATCCTGTGTCGGTCGTGCCACCGCCGATGCCGTCAATTTTTCCTCGACTATTAATACCTCGGCTGGCAGTACCGCTATTGTTGTCTCCACTACCACCACCGGTGTTGACGTCGGAGACGAAGTTATCATCATCAACCTTCAGGGTGTTGGCACCACTTATGCAGACGTTGGCAAATATGAACTTAGAACTGTTACTCAAAAAATTGGCACTACCAAATTTATTTTCGACACCGGCCTTCAAAATGCTTATGCGGGTACTACTCAAAAAATTATGGTTCAGCGTGTCCCTCAATACACCAATGTTACCGTTAATGCCGGTCAAATATTCCGTCCCATGGCCTTTAATGGTACCAAGGGCGGTGTCCTTGCTTTCAAGGCTAATGGCACCGTTACTGTTTCTGGCACTATCAGTGCCAGCGGTCTCGGTTTTTCTGGCGGCACGGGTGGAGTCGACGGTGGTGCCCGTGCTACCGGTGGAATTGCCTTTTGCGGTACTGCCGGTGGTGGTAATGGAGGTCAATTCAACAACGCCGGTCTTGCCGGAACTTGTGGTGGCGGTGGTGGTGGCGGTTACAATATGACCACTGCCTATGCCGGCGGTGCCGGTAGCGCTTCCCTTGGAGGAGGTGGTGGCGGTGGTGGTACTGTCCACTACGCCGTCAACCCCCTGGGTGGTGGAGGTGCCGGCGGTGGTTATGGTACCTTTGGTTATTACGGTGTCGGTACCAACAATGGAGCCAACGGAGGTACTAATGCTAGTGGTAATGGTGGTACTGGTGGTGTCATCGGAGGAGGAGGTGGCGGAGGTGGTACCTACGGAGATGCCACTCTGGCCATCGCTCACTTAGGCTCAGGAGGAGGTGGCGGAGGTGGCGGAGCCACTACTGGCGGTGCCGGTGGTACTGGCGGCGGCATCATTATCATTGGCGCGGGCAGTATAAGTGTTTCCGGAGCTATTACAAGCGCTGGCACTAATGGCGCCGCTCCAACCTATGGAGGCGGTGGCGGTGGCGGTGCTGGAGGTTCAATTCGCCTTCTTGCCAATACTATTACCCTTGGTACCAACCTTGTCTCTGCTCCAGGAGGCACTGGTGGTAACAGTACTTCTGGAGGTGATGGAGGCAATGGTGGTGCCGGCAGAATTGCCGCCTTCTACATCACCTCCCTTTCCGGTTCTACTAATAACCCCTCCGCTACCACCGCTCAAGATAATTTAGCCTCCTATCAAGACACGATTACCAAAACCACTTCCATTGACCTTTCCAGTAGTATCACTATCACCTATTATGTTTATTCCAACATTGCCGGCCAAAACCTCCGGTTTCGTTTTGGCGAAACCAATGCCAGCGAAAACTCAAATAATATTACTATTGGTAGTACCAACACCTGGGAGCAAAAATCTTGGGATATTACCGGTATTGATCCTAGCGCCAGAAATGCTGTCACTAAGTTTGATTTTTACATTAATAATGCTGAACCCAGTCAAATTTTCTATTTTGACAATATTCAAACAGTAGTAAACAATCTCCCCGCTATTCCCGCCCTTTCCCTTCCCATCAACACCGCCACTAATCAAAAATTAGCTCCCACTTTCAAAACCGTTACCACCGACACCGAAAGTGACAATCTTCAATATGAACTAAAAATTTGTACCAATTCCATCATGACTACCGGTTGTCTTACTTACAACCAAACTTCTTCCAATGTTGGTTGGAGCGGTCAAAATGTCGGTACTTCTGCTTATTCTTCCGGAACTACCGCCGTTTATATCATTCAAAGCGGATCCACCCTTGCACCAAGTACCACCTATTACTGGAAAACTCGCGCCAAAGATTATGCCGGTAGTAAAAACTGGGGCAGCACTCAAGCCGCCGCCTACAGTTTTACCACCGACGGCCTTTCTTATACTCCAACTTTAATTTCCCCCGCAAACGATAGTATTAACCAACCCCTTACCTTATCTCTTGGTACCTCTAGCTCTGACCCAAACAGTAACCCCCTTCAATATAAAATTACTGTTTGCTCTGATTCAGATATGACCACAGACTGCAATGTTTATGATCAAACTTCCTCCAATGTAGGTTGGAGTGGTCAAAATGTCGGCACCTCTGCTTATTCTTCCGGAACTGTTGCCACTTATACCTTTCAGAGCCAGTTAATACCCGACACTACCTACTATTGGAAATCTCAATCCATCGATTACAGTGGCACCAACGTTTGGAGTCCCACCCAAGTTACTCCTTTCAACTTTACCACCGTTGCCAACCCGGGAGTTAGTCAGGGCTGTTTATTACAAAAAGCTAATAATAATTCTTCCATCAAAGTTGTCTGGAACCTTCAGGCCAGTGGTGAAAACGGTATTCTTGTTGAAAGAAACGTTAACTCCATAGGCTTTACTGCCTTCCAGGATCTCGGTGTCGGCACTACTGCTTACACTGACACCAGTGTCTCTTCTGGCAATTCATATCAATATCGAATTGCCCCTTATTTTACCGGCCCAATTTATGGAGACTGGTGCACCACCCCAACCGTTACCCTCCAAACCGGAACCTTCCGTTTTTACTAATGTATTAAATTACAAATCATTTAAAATAAATCCATGGACCCCACCCCCAACCAGCAACGACAGCTCGAAAATCTCGGTCTAACACCCACCAAACCAGATCAAATTCCTTCAAAAATCAATCTTATCCCCCTTTTTTCTATTTCCGGAATCACTCTCCTTTCTCTCGGTGGCCTTATTTTATTAAAAACCAAAAATTCTTCTTCAATTACCCCCCCCTCCAATTTCCCATCTCAAGAATCTCTTCCCTCTCCCACCCAGGTTCCTAAATCAATCCAACACTATCTTCTGGCTTCCCAGCAATATTTCACCCAAGCCTTAGATTCTCAAGCCTCAAAAAGTGATAACCAAACTATCATAAATTATCTTAATCAATCAATAATAGCCGCATCAGATGCTATCAAAACATCACCTTCTGACTACCGTGGCTACGAACAACGTGGCCGGATCTACCTCTCCCTCCTAGACACTCAACCTCAACTAATTGCCGCCGCCATTAGTGATTACCAGCAAGCTCAAAATTTAAATCAAAATTCTCCTGATCTTACCCGACAATTAGCTTCTCTCTATGCCAAAAAGGGCGATCTCCAAAACACTCTCGCCTATCTCTCAGCCACCGTTTCTCTTGAACCAACCAAGGCTCAGAATTTCTACGACCTGGCCCGCATTCAACAACAAGCCGGTTTTCTTCCCGACGCCCTGGCCACCTACAATCGCCTCCTCCCCTTAATCTCAGATTCCGCTCAAAAACTTCAAGTTGAAACTGAAAAAAAAACATTGGAAAAAATTGTTGCCCAAAACGACTTTACCAGTCCCTCGACCCCCACCAGCGCCCCTCAACCTTCTATTATCACTGAAGGCAATCTTCTTCAGGCCTCAATGATTTCCAGTCTTATAATCGCCGCTCCCGAAATTTCTCAAAACATCTCTCTCAAAAATCAAACTGATTCCAACTCTCTCTCCGGTACTGGCACTATTCCTTCCGGCCAAAAACAAGTCGTCATTCAAAATTCCCAACTTACTCCTTCCTCCCAGGTTTATCTCACTGTCTTGACCGGCGGCAAAAACCAATCTCTTGAACTTCTTTCTAAGTCCCTCGATTCTTTTTCGGCTGGCTTTCTCTCTCCTCTTTCCGAAGATGTTACCTTCAAATGGTGGATAGTTAACCCTTAAGGTTCTATTATCACTCCGCCGTCACTAGGTGTCGGCGTTACCTCAACCACCGGCGGCTCTAAACCACCCGTTGGCACTACCACACTACTATTATTACCGTCGTCGGGTAAAGCCTCTGGTAGTTTCAGTGTTTCTGCCTCTTTCTCTTGTTGTAAGCCTTGCTGTTGTTTTATCAGGGCTTCATACTCTTTGTTCCAGGCCTCAAGTTCTTTACTAGCTTTATCATAGTCACCGGAATCAATCGGCACCAAACTAAGCGCCTGGCTTAACCTGGCTACCGCACTTGATAATTTATTCATATTTTTTGCCGTATATGCCCAGTTGTACCAACCGTTTGCTAAATCAGGTTTTAAAGAAACCACCTGTTCAAACAATCTATCCGCCTCCTCATATCTTCCTGTCGCAAATAGCAAGCCTCCAAAATCAAGTCTTAAAGATGGATTCACTGAATCTAAGCCTATCGCCTGAGAATACGCCTCATAACTCCAGTCTGCCGACCCCTCAACACTCCCCACTAGCTGTCGGTAAATAGAAGCTAAATTGGACCAATAACTTGCGTTCCTCGTATCTAAAGCCACCGCGGCCTTCCCTTCTCTCACCGCTTGTTGAATCAGCACTGCCGCCTTTTCTTTCTGGTCATTAGTAATATCTTTATTACTCATTAACCCTATTGCCAACGCCAAATTAGTTTGTGAATAGATCCTTCTATACTCAGCATTATTGGCATTAGCCGTAATCGCTTTTATTTGCCAAATATAAGTTGACCCTCCATCATTGTTTACTGCCGCCACCAATGATTTTTTCAAATAAGTCTCACCCAACAAAACTCTCGTCCACCAGTAAAGTCCAAAACCACTTCCCAGCAACACCACCACCGCCAATATAATTGGTGCCGCGTTCAATCCCTTTTCGCCGACTTTTAACATCAGACTTCTTTCTTTCTTCTCTATTTCTCTTGTCACTAGCCACATCATCAACATCAACCCCACCAGATTAAATGGTGTTAATACCAGCATTACCCCTCCCAAAGCTATTCCTATTTTTCTGCTTTTATTTTTTTGACCTTTTATCAAAGCTCTCATTGTCAATATCCCGATTATTAAGCCCACAATTCCTAGCTCCGTCCACAATTGCAATCCTCCGTTGGCCGCCCATCCAAAACTTCCTGACCAGTTTTTACTGTTGTTAAAAGCCACCGGTCTCCACTTATTAAATGCCTCTAAATAATTTCCTGCCCCCACTCCTTGCAATGGTCGGTACTTTAACGATTCTGTGGCAATTGTCCATGAACTATTTATATCGAGGTAGTTCCAACCACTTCTAAACATTTTGAAAACATCCAAAAATAACACCAATACTAATATCGCCGTTATCGCCATCTCTCCGACATACCCCTCCTTCCTCTTAATCTTTTCTGCCAGTTTTTTTATCCAAATTGTCCCCAATATACCCAGCAACCACAACTCTCCCAAAACCGAACCCGTCAATGACCAGTCCGAATTAATGTTTATAATCGGGTTTTGTTTTGGCCAAGAAATTGGCAATTTAGCTGCCGGCAATAAAAATACTACCAAAGAACTTAGTGCTACCAAAATTCCCGCAACTATCAACCATTTCTCTCCACCCTCGTCCTTCTCTTCGCTCGCCTGCATCCACAAAAACGTCCAGATAGTCATGCTCCACATCAACGCTAAACCGGATGTTCCCATAAAAGTTCTCATTCTCACTCCAGCTTCCCCAAAATACCAAACAATTGTCGCCCACACCGTCAAAGTTATCAACCACCCCAGGCCCTTTCCTATAAAAATCTTGTTTTCTTTTCTGATTACCAAAGCCATCCCCCAAATTATTATTCCCAACAACATTGTCAGCAGCATTAACCAATTTTTCCCGAAACCAAAACTATCCACAACTACCGGCAAGAAAAAAATCGGCAGTACCAATAACCATACCTTTAAATACATTTGCAGTATTTTAATCATAAAATGAGCTTAACAAAAGCCCGTTCCGGTGACAATACCAAATTAAATTTTCTCCGCACTATTACTTCAACATCTTCAGTGGATCCAACTTAGCTCCCCCAGCAACAATCTCAAAATGCAGATGCGTCCCGGTCGATCTTCCCGTGCTTCCCATCGTACCAATTTTTTGCCCCTGAGACACCTTATCTCCCGCTTTAACAACAATTGAATTATTTGACATATGTGCATACAGGGTCGATTGGCCATTGCCGTGATCAATAACCACATAATTTCCATAGCCGCCCCCGTTCCAACCTGCTGTCACCACCGTTCCCGTTGCCGCCGCCACAATCGCCGGATTACCACGATTAGCGATGTCCACCGCTCGGTGATACCAAGAAGATCTTTGAGTGATCGTCCCCGACGTTGGCCACATATAATTACCCTCTCCCACCACTCCCGGTATTGGAGCCACCGTTCTGGCAATACTTCTTGTCCCCGTAATTGTCTCTTTTGGTTCAATTCCCTCGGGAATAATCAGCTCCTGCCCAGCCGTTAACGCAAATATTTCATCGTTACTAAAGGTATTGAAAGGATAATCAATAATGTTTTGAGCATCAACCGAATAGTATTTAGCAATGCTATAAACTGTTTCGCCACGTTTTACCTGATGTCTAACTCCCGTCACCGGAAGAATCCTCAAAATCTGTTTAGGTTTAATTGCCTCCACTGACTTTAAATTATTTTCCCAAAGAACTGTATCAATACTGACTCCAAATTTTTGGGCAATACTGGAAATCGTATCCCCCTCCACTACCCGATACTCAGTTGTCTCTCCTTTTGGCAAATCGGAAATCAAAGTTTCCGCTCCACCCGTTCCGCTATCAGCCGCCATAATTAAATAGCCGCTACCTCCCACCTCAGAATTACTCCCCCTCTTAATCAAATCTTCCAAATTTCCTGAAAACACAACTGCCCCAAAAGACAGAATTGCCAAACTTGTACTCACAAAACTCTGAGAAAAACGTCCTCTTTGTTTATACATTAACTTTGCTGTTCCATCCTTAATATTCACTACCCAGCCTAAAAATAAAGATCCGATTTCTACCCAAAACCGCCCCTGCAGTCCTAAAAATTGTTTTATCAACTGACCTTCATATCCAAAATACTCTTTTATCAACTCTATTATTTTCTTCATCTCTTACCGACTTTTTTTAAAAAGTCTTCATTATTATCCGTTTTATTCATTTGGTCAATAATTAATTCCGTCATTTGATCCTTCTCTTCTAGATTATCAAACATTCTTCTCATTGCCATCACCCTAGACAAGGTTTCTGCCGGTAACAATAGTTCTTCCTTTCTGGTTCCGGACTTCAAAATATCAAAGGATGGAAAAATTCTTCTTTCTGCCAACTTTCTTTCCAACCTCAATTCCATATTTCCGGTTCCTTTAAATTCTTCAAAAATCAATTCATCCATCTTCGAACCCGTATCTACCAAGGCTGTTCCAATGATAGTTAGAGATCCGCCGTTTTCAATTTTTCTGGCTGCACCAAAAAACTTTTTAGAAGGATACAAAGCCGCCGGATCAAAACCACCCGATAAAGTTCTTCCTGAGGTCGGAATTGCCAAATTGTAAGCTCGGGCCAGTCTTGTAATCGAATCAAAAACCATAAACACATCCTTACCCATTTCCACCAGTCTTTTGGCTCTTTCAATCGCTATTTCCGCCGCTCTGGTTTGTTCTTCCGGTTTTTGATCAAAATGAGACGCAATTACTTCACCTTTAATAAATCTTTGCATGTCAGTTACTTCTTCTGGCCTTTCTCCCACCAACACTGCCATCAAATGTATCTCTGGATAATTTGCCGCCACTCCGGCCGCGATCTCCTTCAATAAGGTTGTTTTTCCCGCCTTAGGCGGAGACACAATCATTCCTCTTTGACCAAAACCAATCGGGCAAAAAATATCTATAATCCGGGTTGATGCTACTGATTTATCAAATTCCAAACTGACTTTCTTGATTGGATAAATTGGGACCAGGTCTTTAAATTCCACTCTATTTTGCGCCGCCGCCAATTCCAAGCCATTAATTTTATCGATTCTAACCAAACCCCAATATTTCTCGCCATCCTTGGGTGCTTTTGCCACACCAGTCACCATATCCCCCACCCTCAAACCATATTTTCTGACTTGCATCGACCCGATAACGGCATCCTTATATCCTGGATTAAATTTTGGTCTGACAAAACCCTGACCATCCTGCATAATTTCCAAAACGCCGGTTATCATCTCCAGTTTCACTGGATTACTTTCAATTTTCGTCGGTATTACTGTTTTTGGTGTTTCCACAACAATTGGTGGATTTACTTTTTTGGGGTTTACGATTCCCACCCGATTATTCGTCGCCTCGACTACAACAGGCGCAACCACCTCCGGCTTTGTCTCGACGGAGCTCTTTGCCAAGTCGGACACGACCTTGGTGTCTTTATCTTCACTGTTAACGACGGCAGATACCGCCACTACCTCATCGGTCTTCATTGATTTTCTAGGCATTTATTGGGAAAACTTATAAAAAACAAGCTTGCTCGTTCAGGGAATGCTCTATTGTAATAAATCCTTCCTCTGGTGTCAAATTATTTACTTTTCGCTCATCGATGATTTCACTGTTGAAAGTAGCAGACCTGCCCCCTCTGCTACTCTCAACACTAATATCAACTTAAACCCGCCAATTTGACAATTGGGCCACATTCCTCTATTTTAGATGTTGAAGAAACAACAATATTCGTGTTCCACCTGCTTTGAGAATATCGATAAAGTTGTTTCTTTTTTTTCTTTTTTTTAGGTAAAATTTCAAGCTTCAAGCGACGAAATTTTGCCTAAAAACAAGACTCCGATCGAATCTTTAGACGAGCATCGGAGTGATACTCAATCCCTTTTTCTGCCTACATAATAATCAGCTTCCCGCCTAATTTTGCCATCTCCTTAATCTGTCCTTCAGCCCACTTATCTTTCTTTTGTAGTTTCATCCACCATTTCTTAAGCATTGTCATAACTTTATCACTCCCTTTTTCACTTGTCTATACCCTATATTAAATTAACCCTCCAAAATCTCTAATCCTATATTTTTATTTTTCATACATTTTAGCCTCAAAACCCCTTCAAGATCCCTCTTATCAACACTATGTGGATAACTAGCTAATAATCAATTATTTCTCCTCACCGGAAAAGATATTCGAATTTATCATTAAAAGCGGGGGTTAAATCAGTTCCTTCAATTCTCTTATACTATTTATAGTCAACATCTCCCTCCCCAGACTTTTTATCTCTTTAGTTCTCTTCTCTCCCATCTTTACTTTTCTCACTTGTCCCAACAAACTTACCTCCCCCACCAGCACTATTCCATTTTTGTATGGTCTGTCTTTATAGCTCGAATATATTGCTCCGATTACTGCCAAGTCCACTCCCGGGTCAGAAATTTTTATCCCACCTGAGACCGCCACAAAAACGTCTTCCTTATATAATGGTATCCCTAAAACTTTTTGCGCCACCGCCACCAACAACTGTCCCCGATTAAAATCAATTCCCGAAAATATTCTTTTTGGCATTTGCGAAAAACTTTCAGTTACCAATGCTTGTATTTCTACCAAAAGCGGTCGAGTCCCCTCCATCACTAAACTTACAGTTGATCCAATTTGACTCACTTTATTATCAATTAGACTTACCTCTTCTGAAGAAATCTCCCGTAATCCCTTTTCTTCCATTTTAAAAACCCCCACTTCGTCAGTTGGACCAAAACGATTTTTGTCCACCCTTAAAATTCTCAACTCTCCGTTTCTCTCCCCCTCAAAATATAATACCGTGTCCACCATGTGCTCCATCATTTTTGGTCCTGCAATCTCCCCTTCTTTGGTTACGTGTCCTACAATAAAAATTGCAGCCCCACTTTTTTTTGCCATTTCCACCAGTCGAAAGGTCGATTCTCTAATTTGACCAATGCTCCCCGGTACCGAAGCATTATTTTCGCTCATCATCATTTGGATACTGTCCACCACCACTATTTTGAACACATTATTTGTTCGTTCTATTACCCCGGCAATTTCTTCTACAATATTTGTCTCTAAAATATCGAATTTTTCCTTGTCCAAACCTAACCTCTCCACCCGTAGGGCAATTTGCTCAGCAGTTTCTTCCCCAGCCACATACAATCCACCTATTTTCCCAAGCAATTGTGTCAACAACGTGCTCTTCCCAATCCCTGGCTCGCCGGCAAAAAGCACTACTTGTCCTCGAACAATTCCTTTACCCAAAACCCTATCAAACTCCTTAATGTCCGTCGAAAATATAGCCACATTACTCTTATTTTCACTATTAATTTCTTTTAAGTTTTTTAATGTAGGGGCGACGCTTGCCGACGCCCTACCGGATTTTATTTTCTTTCCCAAACTCTTAACTTCCTTTAAACTATTCCATTCATGACAAGCACTACACTGACCCGCCCATTTCGAAAACTCGTTCCCACAATTAGCACATACAAATATCGTCTCTAAATTCCTTTTCATACCCTAATTTTATCAAGCTTTATCTCTTTTCTTCGTTTTAAGCGCCTCTCATGAAGCCACTACATTTTTTACCGGATAATACCAGCAATTATAGCTGATAAACTATTTCGCTGTTACCACAACCACCAACATCTTCTCCCTCATCCAATAATACAAAACCCTGAAAACCCTTCAAGTGTTCACAACTTGTAATACATCTTGGTAATCCATTAATCTTTCTTAGCTCAATCTCCTTGTCTTGAAAGTCGCAATAACTTTGTTTTGTTGTTTCTTCCACTCTCCTACAACCCACTACTCCAAAAATCTTTTTATGATCTCCCCACTTTTTCTCAGCCCTACCCAAAATAACCCTAACCTCTCCCCCTTTTCCTCCTGGCCTAGTTATACAAGTTTCCCCTAACGGACATACCCAAATAGGGTGCTGAGGAAAAGATCCCTCTCCCTTGAACAAATCTATTTTTAAACTAGACTTGAGACACTCAGTATTATTTTTTGTTGCCATATTCCCGATTATACCACCATTTTCGCATTATTTCCTTACCATTCTTATTGTCGGACTAGCAACAACCTCCGTTGGACTAATCACCATCTCTTTCCTCACTTCTTCCCGAATCACCTCAAAGGTCTTAATACTGTCTTCCGGGTGAGACATTATTCTAAACACCACCGTCAACACCCCCAATACTACAAATAAGGGTATTAACAATATTAAAAACAAGGGAAGTGCTACTAAAAATTTAATCCACTTGCCCCATTTCATCCACACAAACATCAAAATTAAACCTACGGGATATATCGTCACCAAAGTAATCACCGTAATTAGTGTTTTTGTATCATAACTCAACTCGTTATTATTTATTGTTTCAATTTCTTTCACCTTTTTTACCATGGCATATGATATCAAAAAACCCGCCTCTTTCGAAGCGGGTTTCTAACCTTTTCTTATTTATAAATAACCTTGCTCTTGTCAGTATTTACCAGTCCCAGCGATATCTTTCTCTTTCCTACATCTATCGATTCAATATAAACCTGAACCTTTTCTTCTGGCTTCAACACCACTCCAGCTAGTTTTGATATATGAATCAATCCTTCAATTCCTTCTTCCAGTCGGACCAGGGCACCAAAGTTGGCGATTTTTACTACTTCACCGTCAAACTCCTTATCTTTTGGATACTTTTCTTCAATTTTGGTCCAGGGATCTTCTTTTAATCTCTTTAGAGAAAATTGCAAACGGCCCTCAGATTTATTAACTAGCTTTACTTTTATTTTATCTTTAGCCTTAAACATCCCCGTCACGTCATCAACCTTCGCCCAGGAAATTTCAGAAATATGAACCAAGCCTTCCAGTTTCATTGGCTTCCCGTCAAAACTTTCTTCCACTTTTACAAAGATTCCAAAAGGTTCAACCCTAACCACTTCTGCCTGGAAAATATCATCGAGTTTTAAGTTCTCTATTGCCACTGACTCTTCGCCCACTTTATTTGGTTCAGACACTAATCTTTCGGAAAATACCAACCTATTTTTAGACTGATCCACCTCCAAAACCTTAGCTTTAATCTTTTTCCCCAACAGTTTCTCCGGATCAATATCGTATTTACTCCCAATTTGCGATCCTGGGATAAACCCAAAAAATCCAAAAGGTGCAATCACTACTACCCCGCCTCGATTTAATTCTTTTCCAAATACAGTTACTTCACCTTCGTTCTTTTCTTTTTCTGTAAAATAATTCCAGCCATAACCGGAAGCAGCTCCTCTAATCGACACCAAAATTTGACCTTTATCATTTTCCGGATGTTTTACTTGAACTTCAATCTCATCACCAACCTTCAGGTCTGCCACATAATCTTTCACAAATTCATATTCCTTGCCCATTACCACCGCATCGGTTTTTCCGCCAATGTCAATAAAAATGGATTTATTTTTTATGGTAGTAATCTTACCCTTAACATCTTGACCTTTTTTTAAGCCGGAAATCTGCACACCATCCATCTTCAACAACTCTTCCATGGTCATTGGGCCAGAGTTTTTCTTTTTAGAAACTTTTATTTTTTTTGCCATTTTTTTAAAATAAAAAATCCCGCTTTCAATCGGGATTATTCGCGGGATTGGATACCCTAAATAAATGAATAACTAATTCAAAGCTTGGCTATTATAGCACAGAGTACGCCTCTTTCCACCTCAATGTTTCCTACTCCTCCGCCCTCTAGATATTCGTCACTCTTTCACACTACTTTCCGTCACATTTGTCGATAACGTCTGTATTTTTCACACATCGCCAATTATATTACACCATATCAAAACTATGGAGAAAATTACTTTTTTCCCTCAACTTTTCCGGTCACAGCCCCCACTAAGGCACACACTCTAAATCTGCCTTTAATCATTAAAGTATCCCTGCCCAAATATCCACCATCAATTAACGGGGTCTCAGCCGCAATACAAACATTATTATCTCCATCAATATACGCTAAATCCTGATAAGTACTTCCTGTCCTACAGGATAAATTACATTGAACTTTCCCGCCTGGTAACACCTCAAATATTCTTTTTCTTTCCCTCATATGGTGTATATTATATCACTAAATATCATAGTAGAACACCACAAAAAATCCCCTGTTTGAGGGGATTTAATTTTCAATCTATTGAATTTTTACTTTCTCAGTCCCGGCCACGACCTATCTTCAGGACCCTTTGCAGGGAGACTATTGTCGGCGCTGAGGCGTTTCACTTCTCTGTTCGGAATGGGAAAAGGTGGAGCCACCTCGCTCTGATGACCGAGACTCAAAAAGTAAAGTTATTTTATATTAATTTTTCTTGGCCTCTAAATTGAGCTGCCTAATCAGCTCCTAAACCACCAGTGCTGGCGGCCTAAGAGCTGTAGATATTAAAGATTTTCTTTGATCTTTCCACTGCTTAGCTTAAATCCTTACGGATCTTGCACACGCAGAGTATTAACCGGTAGTCTCCCGGCGATCTCTCGCTCCTTGCGGAACAACGTTTCCTTATCTCGGGGTCAGTTTCCTGCTTGAGATGCTTTCAGCAGTTATCTAATAGGAACGTAGCTACCCAGCAATGCGCCTGACGGCACAACTGGCACACAAGCGGTTCCCTCGTCTAGGTCCTCTCGTACTGTAGACGAATCCCCTCAAGAAACGAACGATTACATCGGATAGAGACCGAGCTGTCTCGCGACGCTCTGAACCCATCTAACGCAGCGCTTTAATGGGCGAACAGACCAACCCTTGGCCCCTTCTTCAGGGCCAGGATGCGCCAAGACGACATCGAGGTGCCGAACCGCATCGTCAATATGAACTATCGGATGCGACCAGCCTGTTATCCCCAGAGTAGCTTTTATCCAGTAAGCCCGTGCCTATACCAAATAGGTCACGAGGATCACTAAAACCGTCTTTCGACCCTGTACCGAGAATCTAGTCTCGGCATAGCTCTAGTAAACTAGTGCTATTCGACTTGTAAGTCTCACAGTCAAGCCAACTTTTGCTTTTGCACTTAAGATCCGATTTCCAGCCGGATCAAGTTGACCTTTGTATACCCGCGTTACTTTTTTGCAGGTGCCTGCCCCAGGCAAACTAGCAACCATACACTGTCCCCGTCGAAGATTCATTCGACTAGGTAAGACTCAAAAATAAATAAGGGAGGTGTTCCATTGGCGCCTTGCGGCTCCCTCCTACGCTCGACAGTATTTATATTCTTATCAATGTAAAGATCCAGTAAAGCTTCATGGGGTCTTTTTGTCCTGATGTAATTAAACGGCATCTTCACCGCTCTTTCAATTTCACTGAATAGATGATTAAGACAGTTGCACAGTCGTTGAACCTTTCATACGTGTCGTAACTTACACGACAAAGGACTTCGCTACCTTAGAACAGTTAGAGTTACTGCTGACGTTCACCAGGGCTTATAAAACAAGCAATAAACTTACGTCTATCACCCGCCTTCTTAACCTTCTGGCACCGGTCAGGTTTCAGCCCCTATACTTCCCCTTACGGGTTTGCAGAGACCTGTGTTTGTGGTAAACAGTCGCCATGCATTCTTTTGTTGTAGCCCGCTTGTTAGGGCGGGCAGGGCATCTTGTAAAACTTACGCCCAGCTAATTTGCCAAGTTCCTTAATCATCTGTCTTTCAATCTCCTAAGTCTTCTCGACTCATCCACCAGTGTCGGTTTTGGTACGAATTCAGTAAATTCTCATTGCGACGCTTTTCTTGGATAAGTGGGTTCAATTCAATTGTTCTCCTTACGGAAAACTCTTATTTGCGTTTCGCTTTATAACGAAAAGGCGGATTTACCAACCCCTTCTAACTACACGCTTGAAAGTAGCATTTCACTTCTACTCTAAACCTCCCACTCACCGTCTCGCCCCAACTGATAACGAATTTACCAAAGTACCGGAATATTAACCGGTTATCCATCCACTACGCCAGCACTATACTGGCCTCATGTTAGGATCGACTAACCCGCAGACGAACAACGTAGCTGCGGAAACCTTGGATATTTCGGAGTCCAGGGTTCTCACCTGAATTTCGTTACTCATGCCCGGATTCTCACTTCTTGGCGCTCCAGCAAACTTTTCAGTCAACCTTCGCCGCACCAAGAACGCTCTCCTACCATTTATAAATTCCCGAAGGAATCTAAAAATCTCCAGTTTCGGTACTATGTTTTAGCCTCCTTACATTTTCGGTGCAGGTTGCCGACTCCTTGCGGAGTCGAACAGTGAGCTATTACGCTTTCTTTAAAGGATGGCTGCTTCTGAGCCAACCTCCTGTCTGTCTTAGGCAACCCACTACCTTTCCCACTTAACATAGATTTAGAGACCTTAACTGAGAGTCTGGGGTCTTCCCCTTTTGCCGGTCCAGCTTAGCCCGGATCGACTGACTGCCTGACTAGAAACAACGGTATTCGGAGTTTGGTTAAATGCCTGAGCTTGCGCTCAAAACACTCATCCAGTAGCTCTACCCCCATTGCCCACCATCAGACGCTATACCTAAATATATTTCGGAGAGAGCCAGCTATTCCCACTTTCGATTGGCATATTACCTCTAACCTCAGATCATCGGACAGATTTGCAGCTCTGATCCGTACGGGCCTCCCATCGACTTCCATCGATGTTCACCCTGTCCAAGGTTAGCTCAAGTGGCTTCGGGTCGTCTCCAGTCATCTATTCGCGCTATTCGCACTCGCTTTCGCTACGCCTTCCTTTGAATTAGCAAAGTTAGACTTGATAACTAGAAACACTCCCGGGCTCATTCTTCAATAGGCACGACATCACCCCTTACGAGGCTCTGTCTGTTTGTTAGCAAATGGTTTCAGATCTATTTCACTCCCTTATATAGGGTGTTTTTCACCTTTCCCTCACGGTACTAGTTCACTATCGGTCTGTTAAAGTATTTAGCCTTGGACCTTGGTCGGCCCAGATTCCCGCGACATTTCACGTGGATCGCGGTACTTAGGTATCCAATCAGTTTTTACTCAAATTTCAAATACGGGGCTTTCACCCTCTTTGGCTGTTCATTCCTTAACCTTCTTCTGTTTTTTCAAAACTTTATATTGGACCCTGCAACCCCTCTTGCGAGGTTTAGGCTCTTCCGTTTTCGCTCACCGCTACTTACGGAATCTCTTTCGATTTCTTTTCCTCCGGGTACTGAGATGTTTCACTTCCCCGGGTCTCCCGGCAGAATCTCTTGCGAGATCTTGCCTCCGACTACTTTCATAGTCAGGGATTTCTCCATTCGGAATTCGTCGGATCATCATTTGTTGACAACTCCCCGACGCATATCGCTGTCTTCTACGTCCTTCATCGGCTTTAACCACCTAGGCATCCACCATTTGCTTTATTAAAATTCTCTAATATCTTAAGCAACTCAGTTTAGTTGCCAAGATAAAAATTAAAAATAAAATATTCAATAGATTGTTAATGTGCGTACATAGTCAAGGAAAACAATCAATTCAGATTCTTTTCCTAATTCTAGGTACATTTCTCTAATGGCGTAGGTGGACCTGGGGAGATTCGAACTCCCGACCTCTTCATTGCAAATGAAGCGCTATAACCAACTAAGCCACAGGCCCAAGAGCCTATTATTTAAAAAGAGCCGATGTTTAGCATAAAAAAAGCCGACTTGCGTCGGCTCCCAAAATTCGGACCTAATACTCTCACGTATTATTGTTTCCATTCCGAATTTGAAGCTTATACATCAAGTGTTCATATTGTATCTAATCTCTACCTCCAAATCAATGGGTTAAATCTGTCTCCCTTTTACTTGAAATCTTCGGATAGATTCCCATTTTTTACCATCATCTGTCACCCCTTTTTCGCCAATCAACACCAAATCATTTCCCCCTTCAATTTTCTGTTGGGCTATACTTATTTTCCCTTCAAACTCCAATACCCCACCACCCTTTCCCCCAACATCTGTTCTCCAGGCTAATTTTAGCTTCTCATTATTTTTTCCCTCAAGAGAACTTATTAAAAACATCACCTCTTCCTCTTCATAATTTACTTTTTTTCCTTCGACAAATAGCACCCTTTCCCTCTGCACATTAATCGATGCATTTGGAATTACTTCTCGGAAAACTTTCACCGCTTCATTCGCCGGTAATTTTTTCCACTCCATTGAAATATTTTCTTCCTTCGGCTCAATATTATTCTTTACTTCCATGCCCAATTATACCTGATTTATCGAGGTCTGTGCTCTTGCTGGCGTAAAGCGTCTTGTTGTCTGCCTATTTTCTCCGGTCTTTTTATTCTCTGTATTGTGAACCAAGATAAATGACTTTTCGCCACCATCATGATCTTGTACCCCCATAAGATATTCCTTACTATCAATCGCTATATATTTGTCAGCTTGACCAACTCCCCCCTGATATGTCAAAAAAATCAAATTTTCCACAGGAGTTATTTTTACGTTTTCTATAATTGTATCCTTCACTCCACTGATTTCTTTACCGCTTTGATTAACAAACCTTTCTCTTCTAACAGTTGTCTCTTCTCCAAAAATTTCCTTCCACTTATTCACAAAATTTTCAGTCGTAATCTTTTCCAAATTAACTGTCTGTCTGATTTTTTCTAATTTTATTTCTCCTTCATTGTCCATAAACTATTTTACCCTCTTTCTTCTGCTCTTCAACCATTCCACAAAGATTGGTACCACTGAAATCAAAATAATTACCACTACTACATAGTGAAAATTATTTTTAATAAAAGAGATATTCCCAAAAAAGTATCCCGACAACAACATTATGCTCACCCAAAGCAATCCTCCGACCGCATTAAACGACAAAAATCTGGTGTAATGCATTTTTCCAATTCCGGCCACAAAAGGGGCAAAGGTCCGTACAATCGGTACAAAACGTGCCAACACAATTGCCACTCCCCCGTGTTTATCATAAAAAGCCTGGGCTTTATCTAAATATTCTTTTTTCAAAAACCTACTTTTTGATTGAAAGGCCCGAGGTCCAATAAAATGTCCTATCCAATAGTTCACCGTATCGCCCAAAAAGGCCGCTGCCACCATTAATAGCCATAATAGTTTGATATCAAAAACCCCCATTGAAGCCGTCAAAGCTCCGGCCGCAAAAAGCAGTGAGTCTCCGGGTAAAAATGGAGTCACCACAAAGCCTGTTTCCATGAAAATAATCATAAACAACAATACATAGCTCCCGACCCCATATTGCACAATCACTGCGGCCAAATTCTTATCAATATGCAAAAACAAATCAATTATATATTTCAGCTGCGACATATCCTCAAATTATATCAGGCTCCCCTTATTTTTTTGCTACCTTATTCCAGCCCAGTTTTAGCGTCCGCCAAATATTGTCCACACTTCCAAAAATAATCAATATCGTTGCCCCCAAAATTCCCAAAACTTTTAAGAAACTATACTTCTTCTCTTCCATATTTAATTCTAACACTACAAAAATAACACCTGTGGGCAATAATGGACTCGAACCATTGACCCCCGTCTTATCAGGACGGTGCTCTAACCAACTGAGCTAATTGCCCTTAATTTCCAATTAGTATATCACAAGAAATTTACCTTAAAGTTAGGCATTTGGAAATTACCTTCGATCACTTTTATCCCCTCCAAAATCCCTACTTCCGGCTTTCTACTGGCATAAATCATTGTCTCTCCTTTACTCAACCCTTTTATTTTTAAAGTCGCCAATAATACGTCTCCCCCCACTAAGTTTTCCCTCTTTTTTGAATTTTCCCCAATTATTTTTGCCTTGCCCATTATTTCATCAAGTTCCACCGCCACTTTTTTATCAAAAACATCCTTATTTACCTCAATATTCAGTATTTTTATTTTTGCCGGATCATAATTGAAATCTATCCAATAACTCACGAGCTTTCCATTTTCATGTCTGGCTAACAACTTAATTTCCGTTTCTGTCATGGCCATTAATTTCTCCGGTGTTTCAAAATATATTTCTTTATCAGCTATTTGAACACTTACTTCCTTTTTAACCTCAAATCTATTGCTCACCCAGTAAAACCCCACCATTACCGCCAACAACAACCCCAAAGTTAGAAATACTTGTTTCATACCCTATTTTAACAATTATAACTATTTTTTATTGGCTATCATTTCAACTACTCTTTTGGCCACATTGATTCCTGTCGCTTTTTCAAAACCCTGAAACTGACATTGCCGATTTATCTCCAGAATATAATTATTCCCTTTTTCGTCTTTCATAATATCTACCCCACCATAATCCAGTCCACAAACATTTGCCACTTTCTCCGCCAATTTTATCTCATCGTCACTCAATTTCCACGCTTCCACCTCTCCTCCCAATGAAAAATTACTTCTAAACTCCTCTCCCACCGCCGACCTCTTCATTCCCCCAATCGCCTTTCCGTCAACAATTACTGCTCGGATATCCCACTTAGTTGGTAAATACTTTTGCCACAAAAACATTCCCACGTTTTTTTCGTTAATTTTCCTAACAAATTTTTCTAATTCTTTTCTCTCTTCAAATCTTCTGACAGACTTCCCTTGATACCCCCTCTCATGCTTAGCTATCACCGGCCACCCGAATTCTTCTCCTATTTTACTTTGCAAAACCTGTTCTTTTGTATAAAAAACCATTGTCGGCACCACCGGAATATTATTCTCCAAAAACACCCCATGCTGAGCAATTTTTCCCATTCTCGTCCACATCAGATAACCTTTTTCATTAACACAAAACACTCCTTTTCCTCTTAGGATTCTGATTACTAGATTTCTCGCTTCGGTATACTTTCCGCTTCTGGTTCCCGCTACCCTAAACCACAATCCTAAAGTATTCTCGGCTGTCAATTCCTCGCCTCGGACGAATACTTTCGCCGCCCCGTCTTTCAGATCAAAGCTTAATTCTCTATAAAGCGCCCTATTCACTTCAATTCCCATTTTATTGGCTTCCCCTTCAAGTCTGTCCACCTCAAATTGGCTTTGTCGAAGCGACATGGTAAAAGTAACAATTTTTCTCTTCATAATTTTATTTTTTAAGTGAAACCAAATATTTAACAATTTCTGTCGGCACATCAACTCCTGTGGCTTTCATAAAACCCTTAAATTGTGGGCCCTTATTCACCTCCCAAATCACCGGTTTTTTCATATCAAAATCTCTGAATGCCACATCAACTCCCGCCACCGCCAGCCCACAAGTTTTCGCCGCCCTAACCGCTAACTCTTTCACTTCTTCCGGCAAATCAGCCACTTCCACTGTTCCCCCGGCACTATAATTATTCCTAAACTCATTTTTATTCGCCCTGGCTCTTTTCATTACCCCCAACACTTTTTCTCCCAGTATCAAAACCCTAAAGTCTCCATCATTTTCGATGTATTCCTGTAATAAATATCGTTTCCCTCCCTCAGTTTCCGTTTTTCTCAAGTCTCTGACCAATTTTTCTAATTCTTTCAAATTGTTAGCCTTAAACACTCTTGTTCCCCTATCTCCGCCGCTCCCCTTAATTATCACCGGAAAATTAAATTCATAATCTCCTTCCAGTATCTTTTCCTGACTTTGTGCCTGTCTGGCAGCTTCACCGGAAGAAAAAATTCGTTGGTGGGTATTATCATTTCTGGCCATAACTTCATATAAATACCACAAAGATCCATACACACTTCTGGGCACATCAATCCCTGCTTCTTTTAATTTCAACATCTGCCACGCTTTGCAGGCATAGCTTGGTTTTCCGTCTCGAACCAAAGGATCAATTACCACCATGTCCTCTTTTTTTATACTATTAATAATCAGGTCAACTTCCTCCCAGTGTTTCCCCGTCGTCCTAAAAAATAGCACATCGTAATCATTTACGTCTTTTCCCCGTAAACTTATCTTCCCTGTTTCCGTCTCAAAACAAACATTGTTATATGACACCAAGTCCAGTTCCGCCCCCTCTTTCCTCGCCGCATTTCTCACCAACACCAAATGTTTACTGATTTTCCCCCCAAAAAACAATGCTATTTTAGTCATTTTTAATTAAAAAAAATAATATTTATTAACTTCTTCATATTTTTTTGGCCGAAATTAAAAATCCTTCCAAATCTTTTCTTCCCAGCAAAAACTTGGTTCGAAGCTTACTTCTATCGGCTACGTTAACTGCCGTTACTACCTTTTTTCCTTGCAACCAAAAAGTCACTCCGATTACCGGTCTGTCCTTGTGTTTTCCCAGGCTTGATTTGTAATGCCGAAAATATAAAATCTTTTCCACCGACATCAATCCCAATTTATCCGCCAAATTTCTGTCAATCGAGCTTCTAAACGCTCCGGTATCAACTTTCGCCCTTACCTCCACCACCCGGTGTTTCCCTTGTTTTAAAATTGGACTTTTTTGTAAATCAGGTTTAAAACCACGAGGAATTTTCATTTTAATAATCTCGAGAGGCTGAATCTTTTTCTCCTGTTCCTTCTCAGCGACCTTATCTGAAAACTTCTCTCCAAACAAATACTTCGCCAAAGAGATGGCGTGCTCATCACTTCTCACGTTTATATCATCGATTTTTTCAATCCTTCTCTTCATCCCCGCCTTGTTGCACAGCTGAATTGACAAGCCTGGTCTGGCATTAACTTCCAACACCTTTGGTCCGTCTTCTTTATCCAGCACTATATCAACCCCCATAAATCCCAATCCCGGGATTGCCCTCTGACATTTTACTGCTGTTTCTAAAATTTCTTTCCAAAAAGGAATCTTAATCCCATTTACCTTAATCATTCTTTTTTTTCGATAATCAAAAATTTTTCGCACCTCTTCACCCTTCCCTTCAATCCCAAAGGTAGTAATTCCCGTTGCCAAATCAATTCCCAAACCATAAGCTCCTTGCTGTAAATTCGCCTTTCCCCCGCTTTTTTCGGTTGGAATTCTCAACATGGCCATCACTGGCACCCAATTAAACACAATTACTCTGATATCCGGAGTACCCACCTTGGTTAGTGAAAAAAACATCGGGTGAATTTTAATTCTTTCTTCAATAATCACGTTGTCAGCCGTTCCGTGCATACTATATTTACCTGCTAAAATTTCCTGACAATGTAGTTTAATTTCTTCCAGGCCAATTATCTTCCCGCTCATCATCAGATATCTTTCTTCCCCTCTCTCGTCTCTAGAATCTAGTTTCCTTCTTATAATAAGTATTCCCTCTCCTCCATAGCCCAATACCGGCTTAATCACAAAGTTCGCCTCCAATTTCCCCCATTCAAAACTCCTTAGATCTTCTCCTTTTCTAAATCTGGCCATCAATTCTGGTACACTTACTCCCGCCCTTGCCAGTCTTATTTTGGTTTTATATTTGTTATCAGCAATTGACCGTCCTTGCGAACTGTTTTTGCGTAGATACACCTTGTTTCTTTCGTTTTTTGTCAAAAACTGCCGGTACTGTTTTAAATCTATGCCCAACATATATTTTTAATTATTCATTATTAATTTATTTTTTTCTGATTGCATTTTTAAACCTCTTTATCTCTGTCAACCGAATCCCCCCGTAGCTTCCGACCACTATATTTATCACAATTACCATCAAAACCAACATCTCCGGATATTTTAAAACTAATTCCTGCAACCCTTTTATTTCCATTGAAATTGCTCCCACCCCCGCCAATATTAGGGTACCAATTGTTAATCTCACTGCCTCCTTTTTGCTTTTTATTAATTGGGTTCTCACAAACTCTTCCGTTAGCAAAATCATAAACAAAATCGGGAAAATGGAAATTTTACTCACTTCAGAGATGTTCAGTAGTGCCGACACTATCATTACCCCAAAAGTTCCCAGACTCACAAACAGCAAAGAAATCGATCTTGCTGGCCAAAAATGCAGCTTCATTTTTTTAAGAAAAATATTACTCAGGGATGTAATCGCCAATATTACCGCAAATAAAACCAATCCGCCCGTCACTCCGGTTGCCAAGAAAGCCACCGCCATCATCGTTGGTGTAAAAACCCCATATCCGGATAATCCTCCGACATAGTGCAAAAACGAGGCTAAAGTTGCCACCAAAGGTAAAAGTAACAGTAACACTATTGTATTTTCCGGCACCCCTCTCTTTATCGCTTCTGAAATCAAGAAACTTATACTATTCCATCCTTTCCATTTCACCTCAGTCGTCTTTATCGCCGTCTTGTTTGATACCTCAGTAATGTTCTCTCTCGCCGCCACCGTTGGCATTATCTCCACTGTTGGTATCGCTGTTGGTATTACAGTTGGACTAACTGCTTTTGCTTCAATTCTAATTATCCCCAAACTAAGGTAGATACACGCAAATACTATTAGGGCAGTTTTTCTCATATTTTTGGCAAATATTAATTTATAAATTTATTCTATCAATTAATTTTGTGGCGTATTATAACACCATTATTATCCTTATTTATTGTATAATCCAACTATATATTTATGACCAACCTTGTCTTAGCTGCCGTCAATCTTGGTGACACCCCCTTGGGTGGCGGTAAAAGCATTTCTCAAACTTATCCCGACCCCGCCTCTCTCATTACTTTAATTGTCAAAAATGGCCTAACCATAGCCGGAATTATTCTTATAGTCCTTATAATCGCCGGTGGTTTTATGATGATTGCCAGTGCCGGTTCCGGTGATCAAAAAAAAGCCGCTACCGGAAAAACCTTGATTACCGACGCTCTTATTGGCTTCTTGGTAATTTTTCTCAGTTACTTTATAATCCAAATTGTTGAAGTTATTACTGGATTATCTATTCTATAAACTATGATTGGACTCTTTGGTACTATCCAAAATCCCACCAAATACACCAGCACCACTCCCGGTCAAGGTCTTTTTGATTTCTTAGGCAATGTTTTAAAATTTGCCGCTATTGCCGGTGGCATTTTCATGATTGCTCAACTAATTTTTGCCGGTTTTGATTACATCAATGCTAATGGCGACACCAAAAAAACCGAACTCGCCTGGATGAAAATTTGGCAAAGTCTGGTTGGACTTATCATTATTTCCGCTGCTTTTATCATTGCCGGTTTGGTCGGACGACTCACCGGAATTAACATTTTAAGTCCACAAATCTATGGCCCCACTAACCAATAAACTTCTAGCTGTTCAATATACCCTCAAGGGTCCTGGACTTTCCCCCACCGATGGTGTCCAAGCCACTACCATGCTCGAAAAACTGATCAGCCAACTCATTGGTGTTCTCACCATCATCGCTGTTATCTTTTTTATCGTCCAAATTATATTGGCCGGTTACGGCTTTATGTCCACCCAAGGTGACGAGAAAAAATTAGAAATGAACCGTAGTAAACTCACCAACGGTGTTTTGGGATTATTTATCGTTGTTATCGCCATTGGTCTTGGTACTCTTATTTCCAAACTCCTTGGCCTCAACAACCCCCTCGATCTTCAAACCATGTTTACCAATATGGGTTTATAAAAAATATATGATTTTCAATCCCCTCTTAAAAAATGGTCTTCAGCAAGTTGAAGACCCCACCACCTACACCAACAACGTCATTCAAACTGTTTTTTCCATCTTTTTTCTCGTTGCCTCTGTCTACTTCATTTGGCATTTCATTATGGCCGGCTATCATTTAATTAGCACCGAAGGTGATCCTAAAAAATTAACTGTTGCCAAAGACCAAATTACCTTTGCCCTTATCGGTATAGTTGTCATTTTCGGCGTCTTCGCTGTTCTCAAGCTTGTTGGCACTGTGCTTGGTGTTACCGGACTCGAAAACTTACAAATAACCTGGCCCACCCTTTAAAAAAACTTATCTTACTGTTAAAATTCATTAATAAATTTATTAATTTTAAAAATATGATCTCCTCAATCAAAAACAAACTTCAATACGCTATCTTGGCCGTTCCCGCTTATGCCGCCACCATCGAACTCACTCCTGGTACCAGCGATTTTAAGCCTCTTACCAGCATTACCGCTTCCGGTATCGTCTCTGGAGCCATCTCTCTAGCTCTTCTTGTTGTCGCCTTAGTTTTCTTTTTTATCCTTATCATGGGCGGTTTAAAATGGGTTATGTCTGGTGGTGACCAAAAAAATGTCGAGACTGCCCGCAATCAAATTACCAATGCCTTAATTGGTTTGGCTATCGTTTTCGCCACCTTCGCCATCATGAAGCTGATCGAAACCATCTTTGGCATCAGTCTTCTTAGCGGGATCACCATTCCAACCTTTAATAAATAATTTTTATTAAACTTCAACCCGGTCAGCGTGCCCAATGGACATAATGACCGGGTTTTTCTTGCTATAATTAACCCATGAAAACCATGTTCTTTTTCTTCTTCTTTCTAGTTTCCAATCTCTTGTTTCTTGTTTCTCCTGCTTTTGCCCAAAGTCCTCAATCTTGGACTACCACCGGTCGCTGTGTCAAAAGCGTTACTGTTAACCCCAATGGCCTGGGTAATGTTACCTACAATGACATTGCCACCATCCAAGGTTTTGAATGTCTCTTCTTCAATGTTCTCCAGGTAATTGTTTTACTTGCCGGTTTAGCTTTTCTCTTTATGTTTATTAGTGGCGGCTTTAAATACCTTCTCAGTAGCGGTGAACAAAAGGCTGTTGCCACCGCCTCTTCAACCCTAACCATGGCTTTTATTGGACTTATCGGCATAATCGCTTCCTGGTTAATCTTAAGCTTTATTCAACAATTCACCGGCGTCAACATTACTCAATTTATCATTCCCGGCTAAATCTTGAAAAAAGTCTCTGCCCTCATCGCTATTTTTTTCTTTTTTTCAACGGCTCCGGCAAAAGCCTTTAATCTCATTGACTTCCTTTTCCCCCCTATTCAAATGCAACCCAGCACCCGTTCTGTTCCTGGACCTGCTTTGGCTCCGGAAGTTCCCAGCAACGACACCTACTCCAACACCTTAGAAGACAATATCATCACCTGTGAAGGTGTTGCCACAATTTCCAAGTCCTGGGAACCCGTTCAACAGGATACTGGCACCACTGACGCCAACGGTAATCCAATTTTTGAATATGTTGATTACACGGCGCAGGGTCCTATCACTGGCGAAATGGATGTCGAAAATCTCAGTAACGATTTTTATCGCAATTATCAAACATTCTTTGCTCGTGGTGGTATCAAGTGCACCCCCGACAGGGCCAAAGCCGCCTTCACCAATTTTGACACCGACGGCACTAGTGCCTCCCTTCGAACCACCCCTTATTCCCAGCTCCTTTATTATCGTAGCCAATTTTTACTCGAAATTGCCCAATCTCTCGACCAAGCCAACCCCATCGACACCGTTGTTCAGGATTATCAAATCGCCTGGTCTTGTGGTGGCACCTGCCAGGAACTCACCAATCAATCAACCGGTAATTCTTGTCGTCCAGTTTATATCAGCGAGCTTCTTTTTGGTCTCAAAGACGAACCCATCTACTATTCTTCCCCCGCTGCCTCTCCCGTCACCTTTCCTTCAAATGTCTTAAGCAACGTCCAAAGCCATTATGGTGGTAACTGTTCCGGCCCCTACGGCTGTTATTCCACTCGTTCTAAGGGAAAATCATTTTCACCTCTGACTAAAGATCTCTATGAATTAATGTACTCTCAGTTAAACTACATTCCCAAGGGCAACGTCAATAGCAAGGTCACTGTTGTTAACTATAATTGTACCGACGCCAACGGCAATCCTGCCTGTCCCGTCCCAACCTCCTTCGACCGGACTCTCCCTGCCGCCGCCGCCGCCAATGCCAACCAAAATCTTGGCTTTATCAATTATGCTGGCCAAAAAACTCTATCCAACCCCTCTCTTTGTGACAATGTTGAAAAAAATTCCGAAATTGCTCGCGACCAACCCGTTGATTCCAGCATCGCTCTTATTGCCGCTTTTTTTCAACGTGTCACCGCCGGTAATTCTCTTGAAAAAAGTGTTGATATCAAAGTTTCCAGTACCTACGACGCCAAAGTAGTTGATAATACCAAGGTTGCCGAAATGGCTTATTCCAACATGATTCCTGCCTCCACTCTCAAAAACAACAATCTCTTGGATAAGTCTTTTTCCAGCACCACTACCACTAATCAAAATAATCCTATCCCCGACCCTGGCTACCGAGCTGATGCCCTCTATAAGGAAATGCAATCATTACTTCGTCCCGCATCCTGGTTTTAATATGAAAACATTACCTGTTTTTTTGCTAAAATAACTCAATGTCCAGCCGATCTTTATTTGGTTTTTTACTTTTCCTTGCTGTAACCTTTGGTCTAAGCGGGTCTTTCTTTGTCTCTCCTGCCTTTGCCCAATCCCAACCCAATCTCTTTCTTCAAAAACAGTCCGCTATTAAAAATGGTAGCGGCCTGGAATCTTGGACTAATGAAGCCATGAGTAGTAACATGATGTCTCTTTTTACTGGTATGGTTGGTGAAATTCCTGCTGAAATTTTTGAATCCAGTACTCCTACTACCAACGTTATTCAAAACTATATTCCCGGTGGGGCCTTTGGCACTATGAACAATATGGTCGCCGCTCTCAATACTCCTCCCGCTTCCGGCGTTGAATATATTGCCCAAGTTAGGGATTCTTTTTTAGGTAAACCCGCCTATGCCCAAGGTGTTGGTTTTAACGGCCTTCAGTTTTTATTGCCTCTTTGGCGCGGTTTCAGAAATGCCGTCTATGTCCTTACCTCAATAATTTTTATAGCCATTGGCATTATGATTATGCTTCGGGTCAAAATTAGTCCCCAGGCCGTCGTCACCGTTCAAAGTGCCATCCCCCAATTGATAACCACTCTCATTTTAGTCACCTTTTCCTACGCTATCGCTGGTCTGGTTATCGATTTGTTCAATTTCATCCAGGCTCTCGTCGTCGCCCTTCTCTTTTCCGTCAAAGGTGTACCTCTTACTGATAGTCTCTTCCCCGGTTGGTGGGGTTCTGGCTTTCCGATTGTCAGCGACATTCTTAATGGAATTGGTGCTATTTTTACCCCTGAAAACTTTAAATTTTCAAGCCTCAGCAACCCTACTCTCCGCGACATGCAAATGTTAACCTATCGGGCTGTCCCCGGTTGGCTTTCACTTGTTATGCTTGGCGGTCTTTTGGGTAGCATTGTTCTCGGTTTCCTTCTCGGTGGTGTTGGTGCCATATTTGGAACCGGAGCTAATTTTGTTGGTGACATGGTTGGTCGTGTGGTTGGCGGTGCCGCCGGTGGTCTTATTGGTGGTCTCTTAGTTCCCATTGTTCTTTGTATTATCGTCGCCATTTGGTTGATCAAACTCTATTTTGGTCTTCTCAAGTGTTACGTCACTCTCATTTTCAAAATTGTTCTAGCTCCGCTCGAGATTGGCATGGGTGCTTTTCCTAATGCAAAAATAGGTTTTTCCTCCTGGATTCTTGATGTTGCCGCCAACATGGCTGTTTTCCCTGTAGTTGGAATATTTTTAGTTCTTCTGAATATGATTATCGATGCTGTTTCTGTTTCTAATGTCGGTTCTACCGGTGGTCTTTTTCAACCCGCAGTTTGGACCCCATCACTTCTCAGTGCTGGCGGTATTTCCCCCTCCATTATCGGTGCCGCCATTGGTTTGGCTGGCCTCGCTCTCATCAGCAAGCTTCCTGAAATGGTGCCTCAATTTATCTTTATGATTAAGCCCTCTCCTTGGGGCCAGGCTATTGGTGAAGGTCTTAGTAAGAACATGGCAACAAGTCTAGGCGGCGCTGTTGCATCAAGCGTAACAGGTGGAATTCGCGAAGAAATTAGCGATAAAACCACTGATTATGTTGATAAGAAAGTCTTTATGCCATTTGATTCCTGGAGGAAAAAACGACAAGACCAAAAGGGTAAAGATTTCCAAGTAAAAAATCCAGATGTTGGTGATTTGGACTAGATATGTAAATAAAAACTTATAAACAAAATGACTAATTTAAACCAAAATAATACTGTTAAACAAAAAATCGAAAACAACAGACTTCGAGGGGAAATTTTTCGTAATAATAACCCACCACCAACTGAATAGATCAACGCCTTACCTAAAATATTTTCTTTTCTTCGCTCTTTCCCGACTTTCAAACAAATCAAATATTTGTCTTGGACGATAAGCACCATTTATCCAATCAAGTTGCTTTTCTGAAATAAACTTTTCGTTTTGTCCACCATTCACGTCAGTAAACATTCCGCTATCCATAAGTAATTTTACATATTCGTCATATGTCGTTCTGGTCCATCCGTACAAAGATGTTTTTGTCGCCCTCTCCAACAAACCCATAACATAAACAAATCTCATAAATCGTTGAGCTCTAACCAAATCCTCAATTAGCCTATCATGGTCTTTGTCAACTGGTGGTAACTTAAAGTACTCCGGATTAAATACGTTCCAGCCAGCTTTGTCTGCCTCCGCCACAACTTTTGATAATCTTTCAAAAACTTTTTGAGTTTTATCAGGATCCATAACATCCTTTGCAGAAGCTCCTGACATCAATATCAACTTAGCCTCTTGGACCTTCTTCAATATTATTGATCCAAAATGATAAGTCGACTCAGACTTTGGATTAATTTTATTAATATCAATATCCTCCGCCCTTAAAACCTTCCAAGCCCCCCTATCCGCATCGACCTTTGCAAACGTAGCTAACCATGGCGACGTCAGCGACTCGATATATTTTATTGTCTCAGTTGATCCAACGGGTTTATTTTTGGCTGGCTTTCTATGCTTCACACCCTTGTCATCAACTTCTACTACCACCTCCACCCCGTCTTGATATCTCAACGCTTTGAATAAAATTAGTTCACTATAATCATCTCCGTCTGCAAATGCTATGTTTGCGGCAGAGTCTGTATATGTTGCTACCGATAGTTTTCTCGCCAACTCATATGCCCTCTCTGCCTCCTCTTTTGTATAAATACCTCTTAAATCAGGATTCTTAGCCTCAACCTTTTTTACAATCTCCTCGATCATATACTTCTTTACAATCTCTTTCCTTTCTAGGTTTAAGTCGTTTCTCAAATTCGTATAATAATTTTTGTCAATTTTATATTCCTTACTTTTACCCATCAACAATGAAACTTTAAGAAAGCTAGTCCTAGCCTCATCTTTTGGACTATTAAAATCAAGCTCCTTCCCTTTTGTTCTTGCGTATTCACGCATAAGATCTTCTCGCTTGACAATTTCATTTAATATACCGCTTTCAACATCTTTATTAACGTTTTCACCACCATAATTAAAATATGCATCCTGTCTCAAATCCCACGCCACATCAACAAACAAACCATTTGCCGAACCAAGCTCTTTCAGCTTACCATCACCATCTTTCTTCTCAGTGTTTTTCAGGAAAAAACTTATAAACATTTTGTCCCAGTCTTTATCTGTATCACCTTTGTGAAAGGCAATCATTGTCTTTGCTATACTTTCAATATCGTGGGCATCAGACGTCGCTAGAAAAAAATCATTCAAAAAACTCCTCATTTTTATTTCTGTTCGTAATTCCATCATTTCAGCCTTATTCAACACTTGACCATTTTTCCCCAACACCACAATTGATTTCTCAATTTTTTCTGCATCGCCCTCTTCAATCGCCTTAATTTTATCGTTTATGTCATTTGTTATGTCTATCAATTTCCCAAACTTACGAGAATTCAAAGTCAGATCGCTAACATCTCTACCGCTATCTTCCATCTCTTTTAATGTATGTCTTATTTCATCAACACTAACAGGTCCCATTATTTCCAGCTCTGATCTTTCGCCCCTTCCCCTCATATCAAACTGGTTTAATACCCTTGCCACTCCCTCCCCTCTTTTTTCTATTTTTAACTCTCTTCTTCTCAACTTTTCTTCTCTTTCCTCTTCTGTGTCAGAGTCCGACGGCATTTCGGATTTATCAAACGCTAAAGGATGTTTTTCTAATTTCTCGTTTATAATATCTTCAACACTCTGTCTCGCTTTTTCCCCGATTTTTTTCTTTGGATCTTCAACGCTTTCGCCGGTTTTATTCTTTGGAGATTCAGCCACCACATTCTTGGTTTTTAATCCAGACACATAATCAATTGCCTTTACATAGGCCTCCATTTCTTCTTTATCCATTACATTTGGCCTAATCTTTTTTAAATTTGCATACGTCTCATCAGCTTGTTCTGCTAAAAATGTTCCCCTGTTGTATCCGCTATTTTTTATGTAATCTAGATATTCTAAAGTGTTTGAAACTTCAATTCTCTTTTCTTCCGTTCCGAATTTATCAATAAAATTTTGTACCACCATCGAAGCAAAACGGCTTCCTTCAGGATCACCCTTATCTCTGCCCACGAACTCACTTGGTAAATATTTTTCAACCGAAGATGTTCCCGCTACTACCAGTTTTCCTTTTCCCTCTTCCTTCATCGTCTCGTAAACCGCCGTTGCCATCACATTTAATGCTTCCCTTGCTTTGCCCGGGTTATAATTTGGTGCATCTGTCCTATTAAACAAATCATCAACCGTCTCTACTCCCTGTAAACCAAAACTCCTAACCACGTCTTTATATCCCGCATCCATGACAGGACGGTCCGGATCTTCATTTTGCCTGACACTATTTGCTACTTTTATTAACTCCTTCACCCTATTAATTTCCGGCCTTCTTGCCGCTTTTTCTTGGGGACTACCTAAGTTTTCCATATTCAACTAAATTATATCATCTACCCCCGTCATCTTTTCTAATAAAAACTGTTTTTAATTTTGTTTATAATGTTCTAATGTCCTCCATTGATTCTATTGACCTCCACATTCGTACTTATCGCTCTGCCCTCAAAAGCAATCTTGAGGTTACCGTTCATTCTCTCACCAATTCTTACCTAAAAATGGACACAATTTTACACCCCCTTGCCCGCGACCCCACCCGTCTCGATCCCTCCGCCATTGTTTACTCCCTTCTTCGTCTACCCAAAGTTGTCGACATCACCAAAATTGTTGTCATGGGTCAAAATCCTCAGGTTTTTTCTGACGCCGGTTTTCCTGACGTCACTAAATGGTCAAAACTTGCCGTTACCGCCCGTCGCCGTACCCGTTTTTTAAACCGAAAAACCGGTGTTGCCGCCTCCTTCATCAGTTCCGTCACCGATGTTGACGACATTGTTAATCTTCTGATTGCCTACCAACTCGAATGGAATAAATTCCACCAAATCGCCACTTCCACCTACCCCAAATATTCTCAGTTTAAAAAAGCCCTAACTTCTCCCGACTTTCTAAAAGTTGTCAACTTATCGGCTGAAGATTGGCAAAAAATTAAAATCGCTCTTGGTAAAAATTGGCGTCTTCGTTTAAAGAGAATGTATCACCGCCCCCAAAACATCCGCCTCCGTCTTTTGGCTGGTTCCTGGATTGACTACACCAAAACCACCCAGCACTGGTGGAAAAATATTTCCTTCAGTGTCTCAAAATCTTTTCATCTTTCCCGTCAACGCGTCTATTTTGTCAGTAGTAATTCTCATTCACTTCTAAACATCATTACCGGTTTTGCTCTCAAATCAGAAAAAAAACTTCTTAAAATTGCCCCGGAAAATTGCAATGACCTCTGTCCTTATATCCCTCCCCAAGATCTTCTCTATTATCTCTCCAAATTTTTTGTCAGCGATAAAAAATACCAAAAGGATTGGCAAAAAATTCAAGACAATCTTAATATTCAAACCACTCCTTCCGCCCACTATCTCGATGTCAACACTCAAATTTTCCCCGTCAAGTCTTTTTCTAAATCAAAATATCTTGACCCTCGTCTGAAAATTAGCAAACCCAGTAAAATTGCCAAAAGTGATGCTCTGATTTTTAACATCGACTATCCTCTCGGTTTTGCCGCTTATCATGTCCTAAATAAGGTTTTGGAAAATGTTGCCGCCGTCAAAGGTGTCTATATTTTAGGTAAAGCCGCTGTTCTTAATTCTGAAGTTGGCGATCTCCAGATTCCTCGTCTGGTTTTTGACGAACATTCGCAAAATTCCTACTTTTTCAAAAATTGTTTCAACACCTCCTTCCCTTTTAACAACTCCCAGGGTTCCATTCTCACCAACCAAAAATCTGTTACCGTCTTTGGTACCTTTTTAGAAAATGAACCCCTCCTAAAAAAATATTCCCAAAACGATCTCACCGTTATCGAAATGGAAAATGGCCCCTATCTTTCCGCTATTACCGAGGCCACCTATGATCAACAAACTCCCCGTGGCACCATGGTTGATCTCAATTCCACCCCCTTTGATATTGGTATCATCAACTACACCTCCGACACCCCTTATTCTAAGGCTAAAAACCTCGGTGCCGGTTCTCTCAATCTCGCCGGTGTCGAACCCGTCTATCTTGGTAGCCTGGCAATTCTCCAACGCATCATCGAACTGGAAGAAAACTCCTAACCCTACTTCTTCATAAACTCTTCAAATTCCTTGTCATCCAGACTTTCCTTTTCCACCAAGAGTTTCGCTAATTCATCAAGTTTCTTTCTGTTTTTCTTCAGCAATGTTTCGGCTCTCACCAAAGCTGTATTCACTAATTTTTTAATTTCTTCATCTACCTTTCCCTGCATTTCATCGGAAATTTTTGCCGGCTCCATCCAGGCTTTACCAAAATCCTCAATGTCAACTTGTGGCCCCCAATGTATTGGTCCCAATTCCGTCATTCCCCATTCAATTACCATGTTTCTGGCAATGTTAGTTATATGACTAATATCACTGCTGGCTCCGGTAGTAATATCGTCAAAAACCAACGCCTCAGCCGCTCTCCCTCCCATCGCCATCGCCATTTGTTTAATCAGTCTTGATTTCGTTTCGTGAACTCTATCCATCTTTGGTGGAATAAGGGTAAAACCCAATGCCATTCCCCGTGAAACAATCGAAATCCGATGAACCGGGTCCAGGTCCTCCGCAAAATTTACGATTGCGTGTCCCGCCTCGTGGTAAGCCGTCATCAATTTATCTTCATCCGTTTGGTCTCGGCGTTTTTCCGACCCCAATTTAACCTTAAGTGCCGCTTCTTCAATATCAACCATCTCCACTGCTGTTTTATTCTCTCTGGCCGCTTTTATTGCCGCTTCATTTAACATGTTTTCTAAATCAGCTCCAGAAAATCCAACTGTTCTTCGGGCTACTGTTGTCCAATTAACATCTTTCACAAAAGGTTTTCCTTTAGCATGAATCTTAATTATTTCCTCTCTGTCCTTAAGATCAGGCATTTCCAATATCACCCTTCTGTCAAAACGTCCCGGTCTCAATAGTGCTGGGTCAAGTAAGTCGCCCCTATTCGTGGCCGCCAATACTACCACTGCTGTATTTGTTTCAAAACCATCCATTTCTACTAATATTTGATTCAAGGTTTGTTCTCTTTCGCCGTGACCCCCATCCATCCCCCCTCTCATTCGACCAATTGCATCAATTTCATCAATAAAAATAATTGCTTTCCCTGCTTTTTTCGCTGTACCAAATAGGTCTCGTACCCTACTTGCTCCGACCCCGACGAGCATTTCCATAAATTCAGATCCGGCCATACTATAAAAAGGCACATTGGCCTCTCCTGCCACTGCTTTTGCCAATAGTGTTTTTCCTACTCCGGCTGGTCCCACCAGCAACACTCCTCTTGGAGCCCTCGCCCCCATCTTTCGGTATTTTTCCGGATGTTTCAAAAAATCTACCACTTCCTCCAGATCTTTTTTGGCCTCTTCTACTCCCGCCACATCTTTAAAAGACAAGTTTTGCTTCCCTTTTATAAACAGTTTTGCCGTTGATTTTCCAAATCCAAACATTCCCCCTCCGGCACCCCCACCGCTCTGTCTTCCAAAAAACCATAATATAAAAATAATTGGCAACCCTACTGACAACAATAAGGTTACAATATCTCCAAAAGCCTTCCATCCGCTTCTGTTTTGAACTGTAAACTTCACTGTACTGATATCAATTCCTTCTTTTTGTAGTATGTCAGACATCGACACATTACTTTCTTTTGAAGCCGTTAAAATTTTAGAATTATCTTTTAATTTGGCGATCACCTCATTGTCCATTACCGTCACCTCTTCTACTTCATTTTTCTTAATAGAATCCAATACTTCCGACAAAGACACTTTTGCCAAATTCTCCCCCACCAAAAAACTCAACAAAGTCGAAGCAATCATGTAAAACACAATCATATAAATCACGCTTCTTATTATTTGTGATGGTCCAATTTCGATTTTTTTTATTTTCACTCCTGGTGGCAATTTATCCAAAACTTCCTTGGGTATCCCTTTATTGTCTTTTTTTTCGTTTCCAGAATCTGCTTTCCGGTTTCCAGATTTTAATCCTAATATTTTCTTAATTCTTTCCCACATGTCTTTCAATTATATCATCGTATCTACCTCTAATATCTATCTTTCCGATCTCCGCACTTTCACCGTTTTTTTACCGCAGCTTTCCGATTAGCTCTGTTAATACTCTTAGCCACCGCACTTAAGTGTTTCATCGCCATCTCACTTACCAAATCATTTCCCAGGTTATAGCCCATCGCTTCTTCTGACAATTTTTTATACTGGTCAACCTTTGAGACCCTTTTTTTACCCACCTCTCCTGGACTTAATCCTCTACTTGTTTCTCCCATAAATTATTCTATCAATTTATTGATTATTATTTTACAGCAACCTAAATTTCTCCCGTCTCTTTCTTTTTTTGCTGTCTTTTATAAGCCGGCTCACTAATGTCACCATTTTCTTTTTCCCATTCTGTAATAGCTTTTTCTCCGGTAATTCCGGGTTTTATCGGAAATTCCACTCCCGTTGCCGGGTCTCTAACCTTTTCCACAATTTCTGCTGTTGGAATTACTGGTACAGCTTGACCGCCATTATCGGGTTTTGGGTGTTTCGCTTTCATAAGCTCACCATAATCCATAAATTATTTTACCATCAACTCCATTAATAGAGTTCTATCGTCATCTTCTCCTTCCCTTACCCAAAATTCATGTCTACATTTACCACACCTGTAATGTATCTTATATCTGCCTGAAACATAGGTGCTTTCTACTGCTTTCATCAAGCCTCCACACTCGCTGGCTCTATCCCCCGGAATTTCCTCATCCACATGTTTTCCCCACAAACACTTTGGACAATGGTCTGTGTATCCGTCTCCACTCACTTCAAATCCACAATTTTCACATTTAAAATTTTCTTTCTTTTTAATAAAATTCCTCATCTCGATATCTCCACCCCCATCTTTATGTCTTTATCCAATTTTTGATTAAACAGTAGCTTGCCTCCAACCACGCTCGCCGCCGGCTCCACCGCATTTATTCTCCAGTTTTCCGGTATAGAAATCAAAGTTACTATTCCCGTATCTCCAAAACCACTCTGTCTTTGAATATAATTCAAATAAGAAAAGCTTTGCAAAGTCGTCAAATTTATATTTTCCACATATTTTACTTCTACACCAATTTTCTTTCCCACCGGCACTATCACCAAAAACCCAATTTCTTCCTTGTTCCCCACCCGGCTAAGCTTCAGTTCCTCGCCGCTTATCACTTTTCTTTCTCCGCCTCCATTCTCACTCCAGTTAACCTCCTGAACCCCGGTTCCGACTGGGACATAAATTCTTATATAGTTCTTATAATCCCCTCCCGGCCAGGCACTACTTTTTGCTGTGTTCTCATAAGTAATCCTCAAAGTATTTTTTACTATTTTTTCTCCAATTTCTATCTCTCTTTCAATATTTCGATACAAAAAATAATTTGCCTTATTTACCCCCAGATTAGATTCCACTATATATAAATAATCCGCCACGCATTTTTCCCCATTACACTTCCCTTCATAAATTGCCCCGTCCCAACCTGCCTCTGCCAACACCTCTGAAGCCATTTTTTCATTCAAAACTACTTGTACTTCATTCCTGTCCATCAAATCCATAACCGCTGTCAACAATTTTTGTCCCTCAGCTCCTTTTGCCAGTTTTATTTCCTCCATTAATTGCTTACTTACCCCTCCCAAAAAACTCGCCTTTTGTACCGACCCGGCAAAAAACTTTGTTTCCGAGTAATATTCAGCTTGTTCGTATAAATTATTTTCATTTACCTTCTCCTTAAAATCAGTTACATATATTTCTCCTGTTACTCCCAAAATTGCCTTAACTGATGCCAAATTCAAGCCAATCACCCCGTCAACCTTTCGTCCGGTTTCTTTTTCCAAAAACCACTGAATGTCTCTTGCCGCTGAAGGAAAGCTGGCTTGCCAGTTTGCATCTCTCATAAACCAGCCAGCTTCTCCCAGATATTTTTTAATTTCAGACGGCGGTTCCACATGCCCCTTGAGTTGCCCATCGGCCTCATAGACGTCTTTGACTTCAAATCCCAGCCATCGCCCACCTTCAAAACTTAATATGGCATAAGAACCAATAAAACCTCCGGAGGCTCTAATTTCATTTTCATTCTGGAGCAACACCATATATTCCCTCCTTTTACCGTCAAGACCTAGAATTTCAGGTAATATTGGTAATATTTTTCGTATTCTTTCAACATTTTCTCTCTCTTTTGTCAGCTTGTCTTTTAATTTATTTAAATCTTCTCTATATCTCCCTGGCAACCATTGCCATTGTCCTGATAGTCTCCCTTGTAATATTCCCATTTTCGAAACCATCTCATCTAAGCTCTTCTCCACTTTTTGTAATTCACCCCTCATCTCAATTTCCTTTTCCCCAAACATACTGCTACTTATCTTTTCTCCGCTTTGAGCCAGCTCTACACTCAACCCCAACAAACTTACCACTTCTCCTTCCGCCCTCAACAATGTTCCCACTTTCCCCCCACCAAAAATTTCCAACAATTTCTGATTATTTTTCGACAGAAGCTCTATTTCTTTTTTTGCTTCTTCATATTTTCCCTTTTCAATCAGGCTTTCTGTTCCCATGATCTTTTTGGGAATAGTTACTATTTTTATAAAATTCACCAAAAATAAAACCAAAAATATCCACCCCACCCCAAACAACCCCCATTTCCAGAAACTGCCTTTATTTTTTACAATTTTTTTACTCTCTTCCTTTTTTAATAAAGAGGCTGGGGGTGGAATTAACTTCTCCTCAACGGAGCTTTCACCCAAATCAGGTTCAATTTCAACCTCTTTCTCTTCCACCACCCGTTCTGGTAATGGACTTTTTTTCAGGCTTTCCAACTTAAACTCCTCTCGACTTTCTTCTTCCCCTGTTTCTTCTTCTAAAATCTCGGTTCTGGGATCTAAAATCTCTTCTTCATCCTCCACCTCATGGTGGCTTTCCTCACCAGCAAACTTCCTTTCTAAGGTCTCATCACCAATTTCCTCTTCTTCTACTTCCACTGCATATCTTTTTTCCACCATCTCCCTGGTGATTTGTGGCCCAATTTTTGAATTTTTTATTGTTGGTTTTTTTCTATTCTCTTGGTCGACTTTTGCTACAAAATATTGGATTACCGCCTTCGCTCCCTCAGTAAAAGTAATTTCCGGCCCCCATCTTAACAACTCTTGGCTCTTTATTATTTTTTTTTCTAATTCCTCTTGGCTTGTCCGCCACAACGTATCAGCCCTGGGAGGGTCTTGAATCACCTGAGTTTTCGTCATTTTTGCTTCTTCCACCAGTACTTCTGCTACTATTTTTGAGTTAATTTCTCCCCCGCCGACAAACAAAGTCTTACCGGAAGTTCCCGAGAAAAAACATGACCTTAATATTGCCTCAACCATGTCGTCAACCGCCAAGACTCTATATATTTGATCAAGACCTGGTAAAACTAAATTTTTATTTTTAGCTGCTTGTAAAAAAGCTCTGCCCAAAAAACCCTCCTCACTCATCCCCTCACCATAAACGTTTACTCCCGCCACAATTCTCCAGTTCAAATTCCTCGAATTTAGCTTTTTTTCCCACTCCTCAATTTTTTCAAAACTATCAACCTCAACCAACACCAATCTTTGGTTGTTGTTCAGTCTTTCCCAAACCTCTTCTCTTCCTTCAAAATCAAAAAAATATGCCACATTTTCAGGAATATTTTCATAATCACCCCTAACCACCTTTATTCCTCTTTCTTTGAGTTGCTCTTCCAGTTTGTCAGCCACAAAAGATCCCCCTCCAAAAACTACTGCGGTTGTCGACACTCCTTCCATGTCTCCATTTTAAAGCAAAGAAATCCATTGCGGTAATGTTTCGGTTAATTTGCGGTTATTTTCCTGTTAAAACTGTCACAACTTGTCAAACCGTCTCTATGGAACGTGAAAAATCGTCATAACTAGTTTGGTGTTTTTTAAATAATTTTCTGTTCAAAAAATTTTTTTATCGCAAGATTATTGTGTGGTTTAGCTTTAGTCGGGGATAGACCGAAAAGAGCAAGTGCCAAAAAAATGTATTTTCGATCAAAGAAAATGTCATAATTGTGTTTTTTATCAAGTTAAAATCCGTCAGTATTTCAGATAGGGGAATAGTACAAAACTACCTTCTAATTACGCTTTCTCAGCCGGCTACTCATCAACATCAAAGATAATACTTCTGTCAACACCGTTACTCCCGCCGCTCCCATAATCCCAAAACGGGGGATTGCCACCATATTACCCACAAAATTAAACACCAAGATTATCACTCCCATTCCCAACATTTCCTTTTGCCCTTCTCTGGAAATCAGAGTAAATCCCACTAAATGGCCTAAATATGAAAATACCAAAGCCAACATTAAAATTCTTAATACCCCCACCGAAGCTTCAAACTGGCTTCCGGCCAACGCGTGAACCATAATTGGTGCAAACATCCAAACTCCCAACATCAAGGTTATTCCTGAGACCAACAATATCGCCGCCGAAGCCCAAAATATGATATTTGTATTTTTTTGCCGACCTTCAGCAGGAAAAGGCGAGCTAGGTTTTAGGTTTCTTGACAAAATTGGAAATATCCCACTTACTAAAAAATACGCCGGCTGAATCAAGACTCCATAAATTTTATATGCCAATCCGTACCAGGCCACCTCTCCGGCTCCCAAAAATCTTCTGATCATCATTGCGTCGATTGCCCGATCATATGCTGAAAATATCAACAAATATACCCCCATTGGCCAACTCATTACCAATAGTTTTTTCACCATCTTTGTGTCAAGCAATTTGAAATTTATTGTTCCTCTGCCAATCCACCAACCCCAGGCCAAAGTAATTATCCTGGCAATTAAATAAGTCCCAAAAACCCAAACTAAGTTAATCTCACCGGAAAACCACCATAAACAAAGCAAAAATATGGTCGGAAACATTACCTCTACCAACACCTTTGCCTCCATCCTAATTCTCGTCTGCCACACTACTCCCAAAGACCCGGCCAAAGAAGTAAAGACCAACATTACCCAGGCCAAAACCGCCTCCATTCGGACTTCCCTTAAATCAGGCCAGGAAAAGATCAACCCCAATCCCAAAACCAAACTAAACACCGCCAACACTAATCTTAAAATGGCTACATTAGACCATATTTTTACCCTCTCGCCCTCGCTCTCAACTTTTGAAGCCTCTCTGACACCAATAATCGAAGTTCCAAAATCAGCCAAAGCATCAAAAAATATTGACATGGACACGATCAGGATATATTGCCCGTAAACCGCAACCCCCAATTTTCTCGTCAAAATTCCTGTGGTTATCAGTGACACTATTACCGACAACACCTTTCCCAATATCTGTACTCCGGTATTCACTGCCAGTCTTTTTAACATTATTTGATTTTACTCTATATCAACCCCAATATTATCGCCAACAGCCAATTATTCTGAGGCAGGGTCAGCCAATAATGGTCAAACATCCCCGTTATTCCCACAATCAACAAAAACCACACCTGTTTTTTCCACTTAAAACCAATTAACTTATTTATCCCCAAAGCTAAAAACATAATTATGCCCAAAGCCCCAATCTCACACCACATTAACAAAAAAATATTATGTACCGGTTGCATCCAATAAAAGTTTCCCGTCTGGAATTTTGGCAACCTAACCACAAAATTACCTGCCCCAACTCCAAAAAGAGGGGATTTCCCAATCATTTTTATCGCCGCCAAGCCCAGCATTTCCCTTTTATTCCAACTATCCACGTCCCAACCTCCCACAAAATCACTCACCCGATAATTAATACTTACCACCCCCAACGTTAAACATATTATTCCCAGAATCAATAAGCCCTTGCCCAACATTTCCCTAAAATATTTTTTCTTATTCTCCCCACCAAAAGGGGGTAGGTTGGGTATTAGTTTTCTTATTTGCTCAACTATCAACAACCCCAAAGTCAGTCCCCATACAATTCGGCTTCCTGTCAAAATTATTCCCAATATTGCACTCCAATTTACCACCCAATAAAAAACCTTATTTATGTTTAGTCTTTGTTTTCTCCACCACCACCAACTCAACAACAAAAATCCTGCCAAAGAATTAGGGTGCGAAAAAGTCCCATAAGCCCTAATCCAACCTTCATCAAAAAACCTCATTTGAGCAATTCCAATCCCCCCAAAAGTAAACCTTCTTTCCCCAAGCCACCACCAAATTCCGTTTAAGCTTCCTCCCTTCAATACTTGAGCCAAACCTAAAAACGACTCCACTATTATCCACGCCGGTACAATTTTCTTTAATAAACTTAAAATCCTTATCTTGTTCTCTTTTACTAATTGCCAAGTCAACCACCATTGTCCAATTCGCAACCACTTATAAACCGCTACCAACCTGGCCGGAGCAAAAATTATGTTTGCCACCGCCAATAAAAGTAAAATGAAACTAAAAAAATCAGGTTTCAACTTAATCTTTTTTCTCTGAGTCCAGACCCAGAGAAGCCATACCAAATCAGTTAAATACAAAATAATTGATAAATAATCTACCCTCGCCCCCATTACACTACTTTCTTTCAACCAAAAATGTCTGCCCAACTGTGTCGGAATTAGTAACAACCAAAAAACGGTGACAAATCTCTCCACGCCCTATCCTAACACAAAACAAAACCCCTTTCTTCAAAAGGAGGTCTCCGTACAACGAAGAATTTAAAGTTTCGGTCTAATTACAATATGTCTGTTTTCACCCTCACCCTCAGAGTCACTGGTAATTCCCTCAATCTCCGTCAACACCATGTGGCAAATCCTTCTTTCATATGAACTCATATTAGCCATTTCCACTTCCTTGCCGGTTTCAATTGCTTTTTGAGCCAAATCTTTAGCCATGCCCTCCAGTCTTTCCTTTTGTTCTCCACGATAGTTGTTAATGTCCAAAATTACTCTGACCCATTCACCTAATTGTTTTTTAACCATCAACGACAATAGTAATTGTAAAGCCGCCATATTTCGGCCCCTAAAACCAATCAATCCGCCTGGTTTTCCCACGGTTACACTAACTAAAACTTGCCCCTCTTCTCCTTCAACGTCTTCCACATACGCATTATCAATTTCATAATTAATGTTTTGCAACATTTCACAGGCCAAATTTAAAACTAATTCGTTTCTTTTTTTATTATCCATAGTGGCCATTTTATCACACCCCTTATTCTTTTTTTCTGTCAATTTGGGCCATTAATAACTGTTGGCCTGCCATTACAGCACTGTTTACAAACCAATAAATTAAAATCCCCACTGAAAAACTAAAACCAATAAATATTGTCATTAGTGGCATCATGTAAATTGACTGGGTTCTCATCATCGCCATCATGTCGTCTTCTTTACCCGGAGTTTGCTTTGTATAGGCCGTATCATTAACCGCGGGAGAAAGCTTTGCCATGCCAGAATTCTTTGCAGAAGCAGGCATCATTTTTTTTGCGCTCCAGAATTGTAAGTATCCCGATCCTAGTAATAAGAACAAGGGTAAAACCAAACTCAAACTCAATCCGTCCTTGAACACTTTTCCTGGTGTCGCCGACAAGCTAACCCCCATAAACTGGTCACTAAACTTAAAATCATTATTGATTTGAAAAGTCTTTATAAGTTGTTGATTAATCGTTTCCGTCGTCACTTTTCCCTCGGAAAACCCAGACACCATATTAAAGGCGGAAAAGAAAATCATCAATACTGCAATCTGTAAAATGTTTGGCAGACAACCCGACAGGGGATTAACTCCCTCCTCTTTATACATTTCCATCTGTGCTTTGGCCAAACCCTGTTTATCCTTTCCAAATTTTTCCTGCAATTTCTTCAGTTTTGGTTGTAAGGCCTGCATTTTTATCGAAGACCTTAGACTTGGCCAAACTAAGGGCATCAACACCAATCGAATAATTATTGTCACCGCCACAATTGACCATCCCAAATTTCCCAACAAATAATAAAACCCAAACAGAGCGTTAACAAAAGGGGCAATAAACAAGTTCATTTTATTTTTCTAATTTCTAAATTCTAAATTAACCTCTTATTCTATCAAATCTACGCCACCACCACCCCAAGGGTGACACTTGCTTACCCTTTTTACCCCCATCCAAAGACCTTTAATTACCCCAATTTTTTCTACCGCCTGGTAAGTATATTCACTACAAGAGGGGATAAATCGGCAATCATAACCCCTCGATATATATTTTTTATAAAAAATTAAAACCTTTAAAACAATTTTTTTAAGCATTCTTCAACCTCCGTTTCACTTTTCTTCAAAATATTTTTCTTTACCAAAAATATTCCCCTAAATCCTTGAGGAAATATATCCATATTCAACCTCACTGCTTCCATTAATCTTCTTCTAATTTGGTTTCTGTCCACCGCTTTCTTCGAAATTTTCTTAGAAATTATCGCCCCAAAAGCTTTTTCTCCGCTCTTTTTTAACCAAACTATCGAAAACAACTCCGTCGCCTTCATTTCTCCCTTGGACTTTACTTCCTCAAATTCGTTTTTTTTACAAATTCTGTTTATTTTCTTCAGCACCACCTATTATCCCACATATTAAAAGCCCTCCCAGTTACAGGAGGGCTTAATCATAAAACAAAATTTATTACTTTTGAGAAGAAATTGTCAGGTGTTTTCTGCCTTTAGCTCTTCTTCTTTTAATAATCTTTCGACCAAGAGCAGTCGCCATTCTTGCTAAAAACCCGTGAACACGGACTCTTTTTTTCTTTTTTGGTTGATATGTACCCTTTTGTTTCATGTGGCAATTTTACCACAAACAGCAAAATATTTTGTTGTTTTCTAGTTTCTAAAACCTATCGCCTTGTCTCCCTGAGGTATTTGACCCATTCCAAAATGTGGAAAACTAATTTATGATGATGTGGATAACCCAAAAGGATCTCTTGTCTCGAGACCTAATTCCTGCCTGTTTTTTAGTTATTTTTTATTAAATATCTATTTTTCTAGTTTCTAGAATCTAGACCCTCATTTCTAATATGGACATTGAACAACTTTGGAAAAACACCCAGGAAGAACTCCGGGTTGTTCTGGCTCCAGCTGTTTACCAAACCTTTGTTGTCAAAACCCAACTGGTTTCTCTTGTTAATCTCGACGCCACCATTGCCTGTTCCAATGCCTATCTTTGTGATCTAAACCAAAAACGTTACTACCAACTCTTTAAAAGCGCCCTCGACAACCAAACCAAAAACAACAATACCCTTCATTTTGTGGTTCAGGAAATAATAAAAAATGATGATTCCCAAAACCCTTCACTAACCCCTTTGTTTTCTTACCAACCCAAAACCTCCTCCCTTAACCACTCTCAAGCTGGCCTCCATCCTAAATACACTCTCGACAACCTAATTGTTGGTAACAGTAACAATTTCGCCTATGCCGCCGCCCAAGGAGTTGTAAAAAACCCCGGACTTTCCTACAACCCCTTTTTCCTTTGGGGTGGGGTAGGGGTTGGCAAAACTCATTTAATGCAGGCCATTGGCCACGAATTATTAAAAAATAACCCCGACTTAAAAATAAAATATTTTCCTGCCGAAACTTTTGGAAACGAACTAATCAACTCCCTCAAAACCAAATCTATTAACCAGTTTAAAAACAAATACCGCCAGTTAGATTGCATTTTAGTTGATGATGTTCAGTTTCTTGCCGGCAAAGAATATATCCAGGAAGAGTTTTTTCACACCTTCAACGCCCTCCATCTCGCCGGTAAACAAATCATCTTAACCTCAGACCGTAAGCCGGGAGACATTAAAGACCTGGAAGACCGCCTTGTTTCCCGTTTCATGGGCGGCTTGACTGTCGACATTCAACCCCCGGACTTAGAAATGCGCTCTGCTATTATTCAACAAAAGGCTCAGGAAAAGGGAGTAGACCTCACTTTCGAAGCCGTTCAATTCCTGGCCGACAACATTCAATCCAACACCCGTGATATTGAAGGCAAGGTTCAGGAAATTGCTGTTATGTCTCTTGCTCAGGGCCATAAATTAGTTGACATCGATTTTGTTTCCGCCTACTTTAGTTCTCAAAACGGCTCATTTTCTCCCTCCTTTGCTTCCACCTCCCCCAAACTCAACTCCCGTCACCTTCTGTCAGTCTGTGCTAAATATTTCAACGTAAAAACAGGGGACTTGTGTGGCTCTTCACGAAAAAAAGATCTCGTTACCGCCCGACACATCACCGCCTATCTTCTTCTTAATGAAATTAAAATCCCTTTAAAAGAGGTTGGTGATCTTTTGGGTGGTCGCGACCACACCAGCATTATGCACGCCCGAGACAAGGTGGCCTCTGAGTTAGCCACTTCTCCACAATTAAAAGAACTTATCAACCGAATAAAAAATTCACTCTAAACTTATCCACCTTTTTCCTTTACTTATCCACCGACTTATCCACTTTTTTCCCTCTCCTTTTCCCCCGAAACTTTCCCAAAGTCCAGCTACACACTATAAGTTAAATCTCTGCCACAAACCATATATTTCCGCTATTTCTAACATATTCACCCTCCTCTTTCTCATTTCTAGTCTCTACTTTCACCATATTTTAATCTTACCCACTTTCCCCCCGACCCTATTAACAATACTACTGTTCTCTAAAGCTCCAATCTGTTAATATATAGGTCAATGAAGCTCTCACTTTTAGAGGAAAATCTTTCTCAAGCCTTAAGTCACACCTCTCGCTTTGTTGCTTCTAAAATCCAGCTTCCCATTTTAAACCACATTCTTTTCTCTACCGACAACGGTCGTCTCAAACTATCGGCCACCAATCTTGAATTAGCTATTAATTATTGGTTAGGCGCCAAAATTGAAACCGAAGGTTCTTTTTGTCTCCCGGCCAAAGAAATCACCGAATTTGTTTCCTATCTGCCAGCTGGCCGAATCGATCTTTCTCTGAAAGACACCAACATCCTTACTCTGACTTCAACCAAAACCGAATCCAATTTCGCGTGTCTTCCTCCGGCTGATTTTCCTGAAATTCCTTCTTTAGATCCAAAGACTGCATTTGAAATAGATCTTCCTGTTTTAACTCAGGCTATTAATCAAATTGCCTTTGCCGCCGCCACCGACGATTCTCGTCCTGTTCTCACCGCTATTTTATGTACCTTTAGTAACGAAGAACTAACACTGGTGGCCACTGACGGTTTCCGTCTCTCGTTAAAAAGCATTAAGCTGGTTAATCCTCTTAGTCTATCTGAAGAAAAAGAAACCCTATTAATTCCCGCCAAATCCTTACTGGAGATTGTCAAGCTTGCTCGAAATGCTAAAAAGGTAAAAATTGGTTTAACCAAAGACGCCCATCAGGTTGTTTTTGTTTTAGAGGACTTAGAGTTAGTTTCCCGTCTTATTGATGGTGAATATCCTGACTACAATCGAATTATTCCCAAAGAATCCGGAACCAAAATCTATTTAAATCGTGACGAATTCGCCCAGGCCATCAAACAAAGCTCTGTTTTTGCTCGCGAATCTGCTAATGTAGTAAAAATTAGTCTTAAGGCTAGTTCAATTGAACTTTCCGCCAATGCCCCCCAGATTGGTCAAAATAAAGTAAATGTTGACGCTCGCATTGAGGGTGAAGCTCTCGACATTGCCTTTAACTACAAATTTATTTCTGATTTCTTGTCAATTTGTACCGGCGATGAAATTGTTTTAGAGCTAAGCGAACCTCTTTCTCCCGGCCTTTTCCGAGATCAATCTGACCCTGCTCTTACCCACATCATTATGCCGGTCCGTATCCAGGATTAAATTATTTCACCTCATCGACATACAAGGTGTCGCCCGAAAACATCCCCGTCACTTTAATCCTCTTTTTTAAATAATCATCTAAATCAACCTTCTTGCTGGTTATATTTACAATTCCTTCCGTAGTCGACAATAAATAGACTTCACCGCTCTTTATTGTTAGTGTTCCTTCACGACTTACGACGGAGTTTAATATTGTTGTCTCTGTTTTTTGGGTTCCGCAACCACCCAATCCAAAGGCAGACACCACTAAAGCAGCAATTATTAGATATTTTTTCATTATTCTTTTTCTTCAAAAACTAATTTATGGCTTTCTGTTGCTACGTTATTTTCTAGCAACCACTTATAAACCTCTTGGGTCACTGTGTTTTTGTTAATATTTGTTTTTATTGCCAACACTAAAGGTTCTGTATAGCGGTCAACCACGAAGTCTTTTCCGGTGTAGGGGAGTAATTCCCACAAAGGATAGTCGGCGTTTATTTGCGGGGCTCTCGTTGGCATTACCGTCGGTGTTATTAACCCGCTGACAAAGTCCCAATCGACATTTCGATATCTGATTTTTGTAATCCCCATCCATGCCGCAATTATCACCAAGAGTCCTACTAACCAATATTGTTTTATGTTTTTTATCATTTTATTTGAAAATATTCTTTAGAAATTACATTATATCCGGTGTCCACCAACCATTTTTCAAACTCAGCCACCCCTTTGTTGGTGTCTTTATATTTCACTATAAATTTATTTACTCCGTAGTCAAAATCAATTAAAAAATAGGTTCTGTTTATCGGCACCTTATCTCTCAGGTCTTTAATTAAATATACTTCACTATATTGTTCTTCACTCAGACTAATCTCTTTGGCTCCGGTATCACTCCCATAATCAGTAATTATTCTGTCCGGAACAACCACCGGGCTATCAACAATCTTGTTTATTTCTTCCTCTTTTGGCCAAAACGCCACCACTCCCACTATCACTACTAAAATTGTCAGTCCTAAAATTATTTTATTTTTCTTTGTCATTTTACTGCCGTCTTATCAACTAATAAGCATCCTCTGATATCGTGAGCATAGCCGTATGCCTTGGTCCCGTCAAACGGGGTGTCCGTCGCATCATAATAAGGGTCTTGGACTACAATTTTTCCATCTCTAACTCCCACTGCCATTACAAAGTGCCCTCCCAGTTCCAAGCTTGTGTTTCGGTAAAAATTTGCCAATACCATCACCACTTTTCCGCTACAAATCCAATTGGCAATCGCTTTTTCATCACAGCCCTGAGTAACAGAATCAAGGCTTACTGCTTCGCTGCCAAATTGTTTAACCAATTCTGTTTGTGCCTGACTAAGACTTGAACCTTCACATCCCATGTTGTAATAAGCTGACCCTCGACTGAAAATAACATTATTTGGCGTTAAAGATCCGTTTACATGTCTGGTCAACATTGACACGCTGGTTGGGCCACATCCCGCCGAACATATTGTTCCCGGTTTTCCATTAGCACAACTCCCGCCGTTAAGCGGTATTTGTCCCCATTGAGAATCACATTGTCTTGTTGGCACTACTACTTCTCCCACGCTACATTCCCCATCAACAACTACTCCACCCAACCCTGGAGAATTAGGGTCAAAATCACCTATTGGCGATTGTGTATTTTCCGTACACACCCATACATTTCCATCCTTATCAGTTACTTCATGGGCATTTCCGGCATATTCTGTCGATCCTATCCCGATCTGGCCGCAGTTTTTTCCTCCCTTGGCTACCAAAATTCCATTAGGTATTGGCGAACTACTAATCCAGGTCCATTGGTCTCTAAGCCCCGCCGCATATTTTCTTGGAGTCATGTCGGGAAATATTGAGTTCGGTTTGTCCGGATCACAATCATATCCGTTCAAATAACTTGTTGCCCAGGACAACCAAAAATCTCCATTGATTCTTGGGTCAGACAAACACCTACTTCCTACCCCGGTTAATGTTAAAAACTTCGTAATTTGTGCGTCAAAATTTCTATTTGGGGTTGTACTGTCGTGAATTCCAAAATCTTCGATATCGTCACGTGAGTAGTTGCTAGCTCCGGATTCGTGTAACCACACCCATAAAGCATAGGTAGGATTAATTCCGGCACACAACGCTCTGTTTACCGTGTCGTTATAACAAACGCTGGCAAAATTTGATCCGCTCTGCCACCTATTTGCTATGTCTATAAAATTAGCCTTATCTACACCGGTTATTGAATTTTCCGGCGCGTTTTGGTCACAGTTTATTGCTCCGCCGTATTCACTTTTCAGTACACAATTACTCATGTCTGCCGGCGGCACTAGAGATGACACCAGGTTTTGTTGAAACATGGAGTAAGCCATTGTTCCCAAAAAGAAAAATATTACAACCGGAGTTACAATCGCCCCCATGGCCAACATCCCAATAAAAGTCGGAATTCCAACCAATAAAGTACCCACATCAGCCGCAAATTGTACCGTTCCTCCAACAAACTTTCCCAGTCCCAAAGTGTCTGAAACAAAGTTTTTTACTCCGTTCATGTCTAGGCCGGTTATCTTGCTCAAAACCCCCTTCACCCCATCAATTACTCCCTTAAGAAGTACTACCGCCGCTACCACCACCGCCACCACTTGTCCCACCACGGGTAGAGCCTGAAAAGCCGCCACTACTCCTGCCAAGGCTCCGCCGGTAGCCGCTCCACTGCCCGCTACCACCGCCCCCTTACCCATCAAACTTAAGGCTATTGTTTTAACACCTTGCAATGTACCTTCTTTTGCAATTACTGCCGCTGCATTTTTTACAAACTCAACCGCCGCCTGTCCTCCAATTTTACCCAAGATTTTATAACCCGCTTTTTGCATTCCAGTTCTTGCCAGTAAACTTCCCGGAAAAGCATTTATTCTTTGAAAGATGCCCGTCATTCTTTGGGCTCCGTTCATCAGTCTCAACATTCCCGGACTGTTCTTGAAAAGAGAGGTCATTTTTTCCACCACCCTAATTTCTTTTAGTTTTGGTAGTTTTTCTGCTCCAATTAAATCTCTTGCTTCGTTGTAATCTTTTATGGCTTTGTTAAATTTCTTTGGCGCCATTACTACGCTCTTTGCCATAAATCTCGCCTCATCTATCGATCTTTCCACTTCTCCTGCACCAACATTTTTATTGTTAGCTTCAACAAAATTGGCAATTTCACCCCTCTTCGCTTCAACCCTTATTGTTTCTGGATTATTGGTCAACCTATTGCTCACCTCAACATATCTTTCAATCAATTTTTCATCACTTACTCCGCTTCTTCTTAATTCCGTCCCGATTTCTTTTCCTAACTCTCCCGCGCGATAATTAACCACTACTTCCAAGTTATTTTCCTTGAAAATATCTGCCGCTTTTGCCGCTTCTCTGACAACAATTTCCCCGCCCTTGCCCTGTAACTGGTCGGGAATCTTTATCTCGTCGCCCTCTTTCCATGAACTTAAAATTTCCTCTTTTAATTCAACCTTAATCCTTTCTGATACCGGAATATTCTCTGTTTTTAATTTCTCATAAGTTATTTGAGCAATCTCTTCTGCTTTGCCTTCGACTTTAATTTCTGCTCTTATTTCTTCAATTTTTTGAACAATTCTTTCTGCTTCCTCGGAGCCCTTAACATTTTTTTTAATTTCCCTCTCCGTTCTTTTTTTATCAAATTCTTCTTTCAAACTTGCCTCTTCGACAATTTTAACCACCTTTTCGGGTTGGTTTTCACTGATTTTAATTAAATCTTGGGACACTTTTTCTCTCAAGTCTACGTTTATTTTTTCCAAACCTTTGGTGTTTCTGTTTACCACTGCCTCACTTTTTTGGATATACTTTTGCGCATCTTTTTCCCCGGTTATAAGGTATATTTCTTTTTCGATTTCTCTTTTCTTATCATTTCCTGCTTTCTTAAATTCGTCGACCAGCTCCATTATTGTTTTTTTTGCCCGAGTCTTACTTGCCGATTCGAAAGCCGCTTCCTCCTTAAATTTTTTAGCAATTTCTTTCTGAGTGTCAATAAAGCGGTCAACATTTTCCTTGTTTCCCGATTTTTTAATTTTTTCTTCTATTTTTCCTTTTTCATTCTCGCTTTCAGACTTTTTGTAATCATCCAGGAGTTGGTCTAGTTCTTTTTCGTTCAACGCCTTCGATTCGGGCTCCTTGGATTCTTTGCCTAATTCTTCAATATCAAGCTCGGTAATCTCCTTTGGCAACGCCTCCAAAACCTTAATTGTTTTATCAATATGGTTTACGTCAAGGTCGCTTGTTTTTGCTAGTTTCAGACCCTGTAATTTTTCAAATACTTGGCGACTTTCGATATAAAGTCTTTCGTTGCTAAGCAATACCCGACCTTGCAGATCTCTAAGAGCCCCAACTAATACTTTTATGTTTTTTGGAGACTCACTCATGACTTAAATTATATCCTATGTTTTGTCGTTTCCGAATAATTCTTCGTAAGTCATCTTCGCCTCACCGGCACCATCAGTGGAAGCAGGTTTTGCTTCGTCTATTTTCTTTTCTTGGTCTCCCTTACTCTGCATCTCCGAAGCTTTTTGTGAAGGAGTGTCAGGGAGAACTTCCGTCTTTACATCAGGGGAGGGACTTTGTTTTGTCTCACCAACTTCTTTAATCTCAGTTGCTTTTATTTCCTCCCCCTTCTTTTCCCTGATTTTTTCTTCATTAAGAGGGGTGTCCGTTTTGATCGGTGGCGGAGCCGGAACAAATTCCACTTTTGCCTTTTTGGCTAATTGTGGTGGTTGGGGAATTACTTTTTCCTCGGTTTGAGTTAAAAAGCTGGGTTTTTGAGCTTCAAATTTTGGTAAATTACCACTTTGTTTTGGTGCTTCAAATTTTGGCAAAGGTGGCAAAGGTGGTAATTTTGATGTTGGCGACTTAAATAATTCCTGATATTTCGGTAGGGCCCCGACACTTCCGTCAAATTTACCCATCCCGCCTTGAGTGTTTTTAGCCTCTTCAGCCTCTTTGATTTTATGTTCCTCTATTTCCTTTTTCTCTTGTACTTCCATTTGAGCAATTCTTTTCTTTAAGATTTCCTCCGGTGATTCTTCTACCTCAGATTTAAACAATATTTGTGGTTTTTCTTCGGCGCTTTCTGAATCTTCTTTGTTCTGTAGGTCTGAAGTCGCGGGCAAAGGAGGATTGAGGGGGGGCGTTTCGGCATCTGTCGGGGTTGGGGGCTTAAGATTTTCTTCCGCTTTAATCTCAGTCTTTGTTTCCGTTACTGGCACAGAAACCATCGGTTCCTTCGCCATTTCCGGAGTCGGAACTGGTTTTAATTCTTCTTTTACCTGGCTAATTCCAGCTTCAGTTGGCACAATAGCCGGGTCTACTTTTTTCCCTATTTTTGTCTCTGGACTCTCGTCTTTGTTTTCCGTCTCTTCCTCAATTACTTGCGGTAGTTCCTGTTTAACAATTGCCGCCTGTTTTTCAGCAATTTTTTGTCTCAACAAATCCTCAGGATTAGAAGTAATCAATTTATGTTCTTCGTCAGAGGCGATTACTTGAATTGCTACATGATTTTGTCCGGCAAAAAATATTCCTTCACCCTTATCTGCCGACAACAACAACTGCTTCTCTCCCTCAGATAGGTAAAATGTTTCTCCCACCTTATCGATGGCCGCACTGTGTTGTTTTAGTAAGATTTGAATGGCACTGTTGGTCACAATTTCTTTTCCGTAAGGTGTCTCCAAAAAGTCGTCTACATCCTGGGTTATTGTTGTTACTCCTAAGTAATATTTTCGGCCTCTCTTTACGATTCCCCGTAAAAATGCCGCCGAGTCATCGTATTGCATTAAATACCAAGCCTCATCCACAATTAGGATTCTCTTTTTCAGCTCTCTTTTAACAATTGTCCAAATGTAATCTAAAATAATGTGCATTGCTACCGGCCTTAAGCTTTCCTCAAGGTTTCGGATTCCAAACACCACAAAAGAATTCTTTAAATTTATTGTTGTTTTTTGGTTAAAGATTCCCGCAAAAGAACCCTTGATATATTTTTCCAACCTTGCCGCTAAATTCTTAGCTTTTTCCTCTTCCATCCCGATTAAGGCCTTATATAAATCCTCAATCAATGGTGCTTCCTTCTTTTGGCTTTCCGGATCAGGAGTAATTCCCTTGGCCTTATAAGCCTCCATCACCGCTTTGTCTAAAATCGACTCTTCCATTGGGTCCATGGCTCCAAGCATTATCTTAAACATTTTATGAAGCGTTAAAACCTTGTCGTTTAGGGCATTTTCTCCCTCTTCCACCACCAACGATAAATCAAAAGGATTAATTTTTGATTCTTCTCCGTACCCAAAAGCAATGTATTGTCCTCCCACTGATTCCGCTAGGCTTCGGTACTCATTTTCCGGGTCAATTACCAAAATATCAGTTCCCAACATTAGAGATCTCATCGCCTCAAGCTTTATCATGTATGATTTTCCGGCTCCCGCTGAAGCAAATACTACCGAGTTGTAGTTTTGCATTGAAAATCTATCAAAAATTACCAGTGAGCCGTTGTGTTCATTGATTCCGTACATTATTCCCTTGTCGTCAGACAAATCAGAAGACACAAAAGGAAAAGTGCTAGCCAAAGATGTGGTGTCCATATTTCTGGTTATATTTAGTTTGTCTGAACACAGGGGTAGGGTACTTGTGAAACCTTCCTCCATTTGTAAGCTGGCCTTTTTAGAAATTATCATCAGGGCCCCCAGGGCCGATTCCAAATTCTTTGTTGATCGATCCAAGTCTTCTTTTGTCTTAGAGGACAATGTCATGTATAAACCAAATTGAAAAAATCTTTCCTCTCCCTTTACCAAATCGCTTTGCAAATTAAGGGCGTCTTCTAGTTTTGCTTGTGTTGCCGGATTAACCCCCCTTCCTCTTTGGATGTCGGTGCTAATTTCCGCCTCCATTTCCGCCACTTTTCGCCGAAGATCATCCAATATCTCTTTTCCGTCGGTTGGATAGATATACATCGAAGTTTTTAACGAAGCGTCAAAGTTTATTAGAGTTGACAACCAATTTAGCCCTACAAAGCGTGGATATCCGGCCACAAAACAAGTCCGAAAGTATTTGTTGTCAATTCTTATGTGGTTAAAATCCACCTCAATTGCCGACGGGGCAATAATATCTTTTATTGACACCAGTCCTTCCACAAATTGTTTAGTTCCGTCAGCGGCCCTTGCCTCCACCGCTACTTCTGGCTTGTCTATTGGAACTGCAGAGCCGTCAGCGGTCTTCTTTTTTTTGATTAAATCTAAAAAATTCATTTATTTTTTATTTTCCTGTTACCGCGGCGGCGGTATAATTTACGCTTTGTAATTTTTGATTATTTGAGGTGTCTTCGTTATATATTTTATAAAAAAGCTCGATTAATTCCTTAGTATTTAAAGCCTTTATTTCTAATCCTAATCTGGAAAATAGTCTCACCAAATGATCCTCTTTCGGTTGCAAACTCGCCTTGGCCTTCTCTACAATATATTCTTTGGAAAAAGGCAATTCCACTTCTTTTTTGATTGGGTTTAGTGAGTTAAATATCTGTTTTTGCGCATTCTTGATTCCCAGTTCTAAACTGGAAAAAGGAATCACAATATAAAAAGTTTTTGACAACACGTCATTTCTTTTTACTGTTTCCTCGACAAATTTTTTATACGAGGCAATTCTCTCCTTCAGCTTTTCGTTTTGTTGGCTGTTTTTTGCCAGTTCCAGATTATTCAAATAATTACCCACATCTTTTGTTGTCGAGCTTATTACTATTTGAATTGGAAAATTTAACGAGTTTAATATTCCTCCATAGGCAAACACTAAAGCACCTTGTTCTCTTTCTGATAATAAGTCGAAATTAACAGACGATACTTGAAGCACCATTGATGCCGATCCGTCCTTCAAAATCACGATTCCATCAACAATATCTTCAATTGGAAGATTGTCCTGGGTGCTACCTTTAATGGCAATTTTTAATGGGTCACTTGGCATACTGTTTAATGATAACCTATTTCTGTTTTATTTGGCGAGAATCTTGATTGGTTTGACAATATTTCCGTCCAAATTAATTTCTACTCTGTCAAATTCCAACCCCTCCTTTTCGGTTACCACCAAATATTTTCCATCACTTAATTGAGTTAGGATTTTAAATTGTCCCAACTGGTTTGTTTTTAACACCCGGCTTGGATGTCCTTCCTTGTCTTGTATTTCCACAATCGCCCCTTCCACTATTTTGTCGTTTTTGTCCATCACCATTCCTACCACTAAATTTGGTAAGTCGGGAATATCTGGCATTGGAATTTCTCCAAACACCGCCCTTCCTGTTGCGCCTAATTTTTCCGTCTTCAATCCCAAATTAGCCCTACCGACTTCTTCTTTCTTTTCTTCAATTCCTTCTTCTGTCTTTTCTTCCACCGCTACTTCTGACTTTTTCTCTTCTGCCACCACTTTTTCTGTCTCTCTTTCTTCTGAGATTTCATCCTTTGTTTCTAAAACCTCGTTTATTGTTTCCACCTCCTCTTCTCTTCCCACTGATGGCAAGGAGCCAATAAATTCAGCTACTTTTTCGGTCTCTTTTTGAGGCAAAACCAAGGGTTCTTCTTCATCTGTTTTTTTAACGGATTTTGTCAGGTCAATATCCAACCAGTTTGTTGGTTTTTTCTTTTTATAGAAAAATACTGTTGGTGAATAAATTGATTTCAAAAAAGCCCCCAACCATACTTCCAGCGGTCTATCCTGAAAAGGTACGAAAGCCAAAGCCAGGCCCCCCCCAGCCGTGATGGCGATTAATGGCCATTTAATGAAAAACACCAGCTTTGTCGAGTTGATAATTAATGCCAAAATTACTCCTCCCGCCGCTCTGGCAAATTGCTTCAGGGTCATTTCTCCCACCAGCTTAAATTCGTAGGAGGTAATCTGTTGTGGAATCGGATGTTGTTCCATTACTAAAATTCTACCTTATTAATGCCTTATAATCACCTTATGTCTCATCTTGTCATTATCGATGGCCACGCTATTGCCCACCGTGCCTATCACTCCATTCCACCCCTCAGTCTCAATGCTCAGCCCGTAAACGCCATTTATGGTTTCTATTCCATGGTTTTATCTTCCATTGATCAGTTAAAGCCTGATTATTTATTAGTCTGTCTCGATTCTCCCGGCCCCACTTTCCGCAATGATGAATTTATTGGCTATCGTGCCAAGCGCAAACCTACTGACCACGATCTTGTTTCTCAGCTCCCGCTTTTATCCCAAACCTTAGAAAAAACGGGCATCCCTTCTCTTTCTATGGGTGGCTTTGAGGCCGACGATCTCATTGGCACTCTTGCCAAAAAAGCCCAAAAGAAAAAATTTATTCAAAAAATTACCATTATCACCGGCGATAAAGATTTAATGCAGTTGGTCAACAAAAAAGTCTCTCTTTTTGTACCTATTCGGGGTCTTTCTGAAACTAAGACTTATGATCCGGCCGGAGTCTTAGAAAAACTCGGAGTTACCCCACCTCAAGTTGTCGACTTAAAAGCTCTGATGGGGGATATGTCGGACTCTTATCCCGGCGTTACCGGCGTTGGTCCCAAAACAGCCATTGATCTTTTAACTAAGTATCAAAACCTGGACAATATCTATACCCATCTTGATGAGATTAGCGATAATGTCAAGGAAAAATTAATCAAAGACAAAAACAACGCCTATCTTTCACAAAAACTAGCCACCCTAATCTGTAACATTCCTCTAAAATTTAAATTCCGTTCCGCTCGCCTAAATCAGGATAAATTCTTGGGACTTTTATCTCTTTTTGAGGAATATCATTTTAAATCTCTCTCTTCCCGCCTCAAAAGAAGACTAAATTTTGAAGAAAACACTAAACCAGTCAAAACCCTTAAACAAAAAATCGACCCCAATCAAAGTTCTTTGTTCTAATCCTCTCTCAACACCGCGATTCCAATCACTCCCACAATAGCCAAGAATATTCCTAAATATTTAATTCTGGATATCTTTTCTTTCAACAAGAATCTGGAAAGTAGCACCGTAAACACTCCATTTGAACCGGTTATTGGTGAGGCAATAGAGGCCGGAGCATACGAAAAACTTAACCATAAAAATCCGGTTCCGATGATATTGAATAACCCGCCGATAAGTGCAAATCTATAGTCCTTAAACCTCTTGATTACTCCCTTTATTGAATTTAAAAATGACTCTTTTTCAATTCTCAAGTAAGCCAAGGCAACCGGTATTTGCACAAAACCAAGCATCAGCAAAAAACTAAAATCACCCGAGCGGTTTATATAACCCTTGGAAAGGGTGTCCGAAAGACCAATACAAATTGCCGCTACAAACGGCCAAAGCGCGGCCTTGTTTAACTTAAATTCAGACTTGTTAATTTTATCTGGCAGGCTGGCTACAATACTACCCAAAATTGCTAAAACGACAAAAACAACTATTCCCGCCGACAACAATTCTTTATTCAGTATCCTTGAAAAGATAACCGTATAAACCGGATATGTGGTAATTATTGTTGCGGTTACTGCCAATTCTCCTCGCGATAATGCATAAAAGACTATTGCTTCAGATAATATTGCCGAAATTACAGCAAAAATAAATGCTTGCCCGAAGCTTGCTCCACTCGACACCCCCATAAAAATTGCCAAAGGAACCCAGAGCAATAGACCAAAAATCGAATCAAATAAAAACGCCACTGAGGGCGATAGTTCCTTGTAACTTTTCCGAAGCGATATCTGTGAAAATCCGATAAATACTGCGCAAAGCAATGCAAAAACAACTCCGACCATGTTTGTAGTATATATTAATCCCATTTTGCTATCATTTAGCCAATGAAGATCGCTCTCGTTCACGATTGTCTCAATGAATTTGGCGGTGCCGAACGGGTTTTATTAGCCCTTTCCGAAGCTTTCCCCGACGCCCCCATTTATACTGCTTTTTGTAAGAAGGGTTCTCCTGCCTGGGAACGTTTCAGAGGCAAGGACATTCGCGTTTCCTGGGCTCATTACATCCCATTTTTCAATCGACTCTATTCTCCTCTTCGTTTTTTAACTCCCCTAATTTGGCTATCTTTTAATTTTAAAAAATACGATGTTATTTTAAGTTCCGCTTCCTGGTATATCACCAAAGGTTTTCGCAAGGGATCCAACACCCGCGAAATTTGTTATTGTCATACTCCGCCCCGTTGGCTCTATGGCTTTAAAACCTCGGTTGAATTACAACGCTTTTGGATTGTTCGTCTTTATGCTCACGTTGTCGGCCATTTTATGCGTCTTTACGATTTCTGGGCCGCTCAAAGAGTTACTCAGTTTATAGCCAATTCTAAAAATGTGGCTGATCGTATTTGGAAATATTATCGCCGTGAATCAGTAGTAATTTATCCACCTGTTTCACTTCCCTATGTCGACAATCTACCCAAAAAACAAGATTATTATTTAATAATTACCCGCATTGTTGGTGCCAAGGGCTTAGATCTAGCTGTTCATGCCGCCATGGAATTGGGGATTCATCTAAAAATTGCCGGTAAAGCTACTGGTCTTTACACCGAATATAAAGACCTTCAAAAAATAAGTAAAAATAATGTCGAATTTTTAGGTTATGTTTCCGATGAAGAATTGGTCCGTCTCTATGCCGGTGCCAAGGCTTTTTTAGTTCTTTCTGTTGACGAAGATTTTGGCATTACCCCCGTTGAATCCATGTTAATGGGTACTCCGGTCATTGCTTATCACGGTGGTGGCTATTTAGAGACTGTTGTTGAAGGAAAAACCGGTACGTTTTTCAACCAACCCACAGTTGATTCTTTGGTCGATGCCGTTAAAAGATTTGAAAAGATGAAGTTTAATCCTAAAGACTGCGTCGCCCAAGCTCAAAAATTTTCCCGTGACAACTTTATCCAAAAAATCAAATCTCTTATTTCTCCGTCAAACTCTTCCACAAGGTAGTTTTTCCAACTTCGGTTCCAGTCTCAACTGGCGTAAATAATACACTTCCTACAAAGAAAACAACTATCGCCACCAGGCTCCATGAAATTATTTTTTTCATTCCTTTGAATTTAACCATCTTTCTGCATCCAGTGCTGCCTTTGAGCCGGCTCCTGCCGCTACAATTGCCTGTCGGTAGCTTTCATCCATGCAATCTCCGGCCGCAAATACCCCCTCCACTGAAGTCATGGAAGGATATTCCTGGTTATTTCCGGTCACGATATAACCATTTTCCTTTAACTCAATTAAACTTTTCACAAAATCTGTTGCCGGAATTCTACCTATAGCCACAAACAACCCGTCTATGGGTAATATTTTTTCCTCACCAGTTTTAATATTTTTTATTTTAATTGCCTCAACTTTTTCTTTTCCTGTAATTTCTTCCACCACGCTATCCCAAACCTTTTCAATTTTTTGATTTTCCAAAACTCTTTTGGCTTCAGTCGGTGACGCTCTCAATTCATCTCGGCGGTGAATTAAATAAACCTTTTTACAAATTTTTGCCAAAAAATCAGCTTCTTCGCAGGCCACATTTCCGCCTCCGATTATCGCCACTTCTTTATCTCTGTAAAACATTCCATCACAAGTAGCACAACCCGAAATGCCTCTTCCTATTAGTTCCTTCTCATTGGGTAATCCCAACCACCTTGCTCCTGCTCCGGTAGCAATAATCACCGCTTTTGTTTTCAACATTTCTCCGTTATCTAGCTGTATCTCAAATCTAAAATCTGCCTTCTCGTTTCCAGAATCAATTTTTACCACATTTCCATTTTTTATTTCGACCCCCAAATTTATTACCTGTTGTTGCATATCCATCATCAATTTCACTCCGCCGGTGCCCTTTGGAAAACCTGGCCAGTTATCCACTATTGTTGTCACCGTCAGTTGGCCTCCGGGAACATTCCCCGAGATTACCACGGTTTTTAATTCGGCCCGAATATTATATATTGCCGCCGTCAATCCCGCTGGCCCCGAACCAATAATTACTGTGTCATAAATTTGATTATTTTCTACCATGTCCCTATTTTACCTTAATTTTTTTCTTGCTTATTATCTTCTTTTCATCAATAATTAATTTCAGTGAATAGTGAAACCAGAAAAGTCTTTATCTTTGTTTTAAAAATAATTTCCGATCGTCGGAGCTTGTTTTTTTGGACATTTGTTCGTTTTATTTCCGCCATTCTTCCCCTCCTTACCATCTACTTATATTCCCTGATCGTCAAACAACTGGAACTGAAGCTTTCCCTGTCAATAGTCTTCATGACGGTGGCATTAACTTTCATTGTCCGCATTATCGACAACCACCTTCGTCTAATTTCTATTACCCGCCTGGAACACATCATCAGTAATATTGGTTTTGATATTAACAACTATTTTTTATTCGGCATGGAATCCAAGTCAAAAGAAGAACGTCATGCCACCGTTCAGGCTATCCGTAATTTCTCCGACGCTTCTTCAGTCACTTTGAATATCATAAAACAACCTGGTATCGATAGTGTTGTTTCTTTTCTTATTATTCCTGTAATTTTGTTTGCCGTCGATTTTCCTTCTTTTGTGATAACTATTGCCGGTGTTTCCATTTATCTTCTCATCGATATCTATACCACTCAACGCTATGCTCAACTTAAGGATATCCAAAACTCTAAAACCGAAGCTTATTTTGCCAAGCTTCAGGACAGTAATGACTTTGATCTCGAACAAGCATCTTATACCCGGCACTTTAATCGTTTATGTAAATGGGGTTTTACTGAGTGGTTTGCACTTCAAAACTCAGCCGTTTTTTTCTATTGTATAAATTTGCTGTATTTAATTTATACCGTTTATTCTGGGCAAAAAGATTTATCACACCTGGTTCTTATCATGGGTTATGTCACCCAAACCCAGACTTTTCTTAATTCTTTCTCCCAGATTAAAGACTCTTTCACTGATATGGATGTGGGACTCGAACACTTGGCCAAAAATGAAGCCATTTCCGCTATCAACCTCGACGATTTAATATAATAGCCTATGCCTGAACTTCCTGAAGTCGAAGTAGTTAAGCTTTTTTTGGAGCAGAAACTTTTTCACAAAACTATTTCCAAGTTAGAAATTCTTAATCCCAAATCTTTCATTGGTAATCCCAAGCTTGCCGAAAAGCAAAAAATAGTTAAATTATCTCGCGTCGGTAAACAGCTTTCTATCTATTTAGCCAATGAATTAATACTGTTGGTCCACCTCAAAATGACCGGTCAACTTATTTATCAGGGCCATGTTTTGGGTCATCCTACCAAGGAATCTACTCTTCCCATGCCCGCCAAATCTACCCGCCTGATATTTACTTTTACTGATAATTCAAAATTATATTTTAACGATCAACGCAAATTCGGTTGGGTTAAACTGCTTACTCCAAGCGAACTCAAAAAATCCCAGATAAATTTAGGTCTCGACATTTTTGACCCCTTATTTTCTCCCAAATATCTTTTTCAACAACTTCAACGCAGTGGTCGTCCTGTCAAGGCAGTTCTTTTAGATCAACATTTTTTTGCCGGAATTGGCAATATCTACGCCAATGATGCCCTCTTTTTAGCCGGAATACATCCTCAAACTTCTTCAAACAAAATTACCCAAAAACAGGCAAAATCAATCCATAAGTTTATAATTAAGATTATGAAACAGTCTGTTTTAGCCGGTGGTTCAACTGCCCGCGATCACAAATATCTTCGCCCCGACGGCACTGCCGGCAAAAATCAATTTTTCTTTCAAGTTTATGAACGGAAAGGGGAGCCGTGTCTTAATTGTGGCACCAAAATCAAATATCAAAAACTGGCCGGTCGGGGTACCTTTTTTTGTCCCAAGTGCCAACTCTTGTAATAATTTCATCTCCCTCTCGTATTACTTAATAGCATTAATATTTTAAATCTTATGAAATTTTCTAAAACCGTTTTCCCTTTTGTTCTTTTTACTCTTTTCTTGTCAGCTCCGTCTGTTTTTGCCGAAGACATTACTCCGGTTCCCAGCCAAACTACGCGCCGACTCCAAAATGAAGATCGCCGGGAAGTTAGGCAGGAAATAAAACAAGAAATCAAAGAAAAAATTAAAACCAGAAGCCAGGATGTTCGCAGCACTATTACCCAAGACAGGCTTTCTCTACGTCGTAACAACGCCATCAAAATTGCCAATAATCTGGTTGCTAAATTAGAAAAAAGATTTGAGTATTTAATCAAAATCAAAACTCGTCTTCAGGCCCGAATTGACACTCTCAAGCCCTCAAGAGACACAAGCGAAGCTCAGGCAAAATTGAATTCCTTCGACCCCGCTAAATACACCACCGACCTGGCTACTCTTAATCCCATAATTGCCAGTATTGGTACCGCCCAGGAACCTAATTCAGTTGTACCCACCCTAAGGGAAGCCTCCAAGCTTGTCTTAACCGATCTAAAAGATTTACATCAAGTCTTGGTCGATGCCCTAAAGCTGATGGTTAAATCTCCAAAGATTACCCCTACAATTACCCCCACCCTTACTCCTACTCCCACTCCCACCTCCACCGTTTCTCTGTAAGGTTATAACATCTTAGATTATGTCCAAAAAAATATTATTCCTTACCACCATTTTATTTTCCGTCTTCATCCTTTCCTCATGTAATCGACCCGCCGATGTTAAAACCCAATTCTCTGAAAAAATTACCGACATCATTGAAAAAAGAGAGTCAGAACAAACAGAGTCCAGGCTCGATAGGCTTACTGATGACGAACTACTTGATGAGCTTGAATCGGACGTTGAGGTGAACCTTGATGCTGATTTTGCTAACCTAGAAAAAGAATTAGAGCAATTATAACCACCAGCAACAATCCTCCAAACAAGAACACTTTTGTGGTGGTTTTTCGATAATTATTACCCAAACGAGACCACATTTTAACCGACATAATCCAAAATATTATTGCCCCAAAAAGCCAGTAATAAGGAAAGTCCTCGTAAAATACCTGAAAGCCTATGCTGCCATATTCGACCAATTCTCTGGGGCTATATTTATCTGCAAAATAAGCAATTCCTGATATTGACAATACTACCGCCAAAATCAACACCAACCACAAGGCTCTTTCTTCCCACATTTTCACTACAAACTTCCATCTTGGTTTCATCTGTATCTCTCCGGATTTTATTTTTTTCAATATTTGCCCCTCTATTTTTTTCTTTTTCATCTTTTATTGTTTAATAATATTTTTAACTTTTCTTTTGCCCTATACAATAATACTCCCACATTTCCGATCGAAATATGTAAAATATCCGAAATTTCCTCATAATTTTTTTCTTCAAAATAATAAAGCAATACCACCTCCCGGTATTTTAGCTCCAAGTTTTTAACAGCTTTGTTTACCGCCATCTTTCTTTCTTTTTCTATCTCCAACTCCTCAATAAGTTTCTCTTTCCCCGTTTCTAAGATCTCATCTCTGTCCTCAAGGCTCTCTTTTTTTATCTTTTTTTTCTTAAAATAATCAACTGCCTTATTGTGAGCAATCCGGTAAATCCAACTGCTAAATTTTTTACTTGTGTCGAAACCATTTAAATTCTCATAAGCAGAAACCAGGCTGTCTTCCACCACATCTTCCACTTCCATATTATTTTGGTTTATTAAATTTTTTATATAACCAAACAATTTCCCTTGGTATCTCTTAATTATTTCTCCAAACTTCTCCCTGTCTCCCTTCTGAATTAATTCAACCACATCTTCGTCACTTATCACATCTAATTATACTTTAATCCACCAACCCACAGTCAAAAGCTATAATAAACCATGAAGTTAATTATTATTGGTCCTTCACTTTCTGGTAAAACCACTCTCATTAATGAACTCAGAAAAGATAATGATTTCTCAATTTCTGAAATGGATGAACTATTAACGGCCTTAAATGAAGGAGAATATCCACTAGACGTCAATTACAAGAATAATGTTTTAGTTCCCCAAATTATTGAAAAAATTCTGGACCAAAAAGATATTATTTTCTTTACTAACACCAACTATTTCAGTGAAAAAGATTTAAAAAATGCCAAAAACACTGGTTTTAAAATAATCCAACTAGATGTTGATTATCAAGAACTTATGGGGAGAAACTTAAACAGAGTTAATAATGAAAATTATGAAGATATGTCGCCATGGTTAAAAGGCATGTTGGCATATCAAAACGAAATCCAAAAGAAAGGCTTAGTAGACGAGATTATTGACGCTAATAAGCCGATATCAGAAACAATTAATCACTTGAAAAAATACTTTTAAGTCTCTCAAGAGAATACCTGTGGGCCAGGAAATTTAAACTATTTTACCAACCCTACCGGTTCATACCAGGTATAAGGCTTTTTACACAAAGGACAGGTTATCGGAGGCTTTTTTCCAAAAAAAGTATAGCCACAGTTGACGCACTTCCATTCCATCTCTGTTTCGCTATCATATAAGGTTTTACTATCAAGTTTTCGGGCAATAATAATAAATCTTTCCTCGTGCAATTTTTCCACTTCTTTTAGTTTCCCAAATAGTCTCTCGGGCTCTACTTCCCCCTCTTCTTTGGCTATCTTTTCAAAATCCGGATACATTGAAGTCCATTCATATTTCTCACCAATAGCAGCCATTTTTAAATTTTCAACCGTACTTTTCGAAAAAGGTCCAATTTCCAACTCCGCCCCGCTTTTTACCGCTTCAGTAATCAGCTCAAATTCCTCTTCTGCGTGAACTCTCTCGTTCTCAGCTGTTTCTTCAAAAATTCTAGCTATCCATTCTAAATTTTCCTTTCGCGCCATTTTGGCAAAGGTGGTGTATTTATTTCTTGCCTGGCTTTCACCGGCATAAGCTTTCAGGAGGTTTTGTTGTGTTTGTGTCATTAGTCTATTTTACCTCAAATAATTTATGTAAAAATTTTAATATATAATTACCCTATGAAAGGCTTTCTCGATTTTATCCGCGAACAGGGTGTTATTGGTTTGGCTGTCGGCTTTATTCTCGGTGGCGCTGTCGCCAAGTTTGTCACTGCCTTTATCAACGATTTAATCAGTCCTGTTTTAGGCGTAATTTTAGGTATGGCTGGCGGTCTGAAAGATGCTTCTCTCAATATTGGACCCGTCAAACTATTTTATGGAGATTTTATTGCCTCCTCCATTGATTTTTTGGTAATCGCTCTCGTCGTTTATTTTGGTGTCAAGATTTTAAAACTTGACCGTCTCGACAAGAAAAAAACTTAGCGACTCCTATAATGTGTTAAACTTCAAACTATATGAACTGTGACTGTCATTGCAATGGAAAATGTAAAATGCTGGGAGCTTTGGAGCAAAAAATCATGGAAACACTTTGGTCCTCTCCGGTTCCGCTTAAGCCGTCTGAAGTTTTAGCCCAAATTGATGGGGGACAGGCCTATACCACCGTCATGACCGTTCTCAAAAGAATGGCTGACAAAAAAATCGTCATCAGAAAAATGAAAAACCGGGTTTACTATTATCAGGCCGCTCAGGATAAATGTTCCTTCGCTTCCGAAGCCTTAGACGATCTGTTTAGGCGTCTTTTCTCCTCCTATGGTGGCTATACTGTCACCGCTTTCAAAAAAATTGCCAAAAAATCAGGTTTTTCTCTCTAATTTTTTCAATTCCCCCTTAACTGTGGCAATCATTTCACTGTAAACTTTACTCTGTATTTCTCCGTATTCATCGCCATACCTACTTCCGCCGGCCTTAAAATCATTACAATCCTTTCGTATTTGTAATAGTTTTTCCTCGTACTTCTTTAATTCCGCCAATAGTTGTTCCTTTTTGTCTTCCATGTCATCAATTTTATCATTGACAAATGACGCTTCTGTACTACACTTGTAGTATTCATGTCTAAAAAAGTAAAATCTTTGACACTCAACGTTTCCGGTACCCATTGTCGTTCTTGTGAGTTAATAATCGAAAACGAAGTCAAAAAACTCCCCGGTATTAAAACAGTTGCCGCTTCTTCTGCCAACGGCACCGTTAAAATCGAATACCAAAAAAATAAACCCAACACAGAAACTCTCAACACACTGTTTAAAGAAAATAACTATGTATTTTCAGAAAATGACAACAACCTTTCTTCAACAGGGGAATTGAAAAAGGGCGATCTGTTCTCTTCAGTCTTTATTGTTGCTCTCCTTCTACTTATTTTCTTTTTTATACAAAAAACAGGCCTTTTTGCTTCTTTTAATGTTTCTTCCACCTCTTTTCCCGCCGCCTTTTTTCCCTTTGGTCTTTTGGCTGGTTTTTCCACTTGTGCTGCTCTGGTCGGTGGTCTGGTTCTTTCTCTTTCCCAGTCTTGGTCAAAATATAAACTTGTTCCGGTTGTTTCTTTCAATCTTGGTCGTCTGGTTTTCTTTGCCCTTTTTGGTGCTCTTCTGGGTTATTTTGGTTCGTTTTTTCGTCTTTCTATCACTGCCAACATTATTATCACTTTAGCAGTTTCTCTTTTAATGTTAGTTTTGGGCTTACAAATGCTTGGGGTGAAAGCCTTTCAAAAATTTTCCTTAACTCTACCCAAATCTTTTACCAACAAATTTTCTTCAGCTGACAAATTTCAGGGCAAGTATTTACCTTTTATTCTTGGCGGTCTGACCTTCTTTTTACCCTGTGGATTCACCTTAACTACCCAAAGTTTAGCCTTAGCTTCGGGTTCTCCCCAAACCGGCGCTCTTATCATGGCTTTCTTTGCTCTCGGCACCTTTATTCCTCTGTTTTTAATTGGACTAACTGGTACCAAAATTACCGGCAATAAAACTGTTTCTCAAATTGCTGGTCTTTTGCTCCTAGTCTTTGCTCTCTTTAATTTCAAAAACCAGTTCAATTTAATCGATATTGGTCCTGTTTCCGGATCTCAAAAAAATACGGTTACAAGTACCGGCGAAGTTACTGTCATCAAAATGACCGCTTCTGCTTCCGGTTATTCTCCGAACTCTTTTAAAATTAAAGCTGGTCAAAAAGTTCGTTGGGAAATTACCGACACTGGTACCAGTGGTTGTACCAATGCCATAATCGCCCGCTCTCTTTTTCAGGGTCAAATTGCCTTAGTTCCCGGGACCACTTCCGTCAAAGAGTTTACTGCCCCCACCACTCCCGGCACCTATCGTTTCTCCTGTTGGATGGGTATGATTACCGGCACTATTGAAGTGATAAACTAATCTGTGTCAGAAATTACCGACATTAAGAAAAGATTATTGAAAATTGAAGCCAGAAACCGTCGCGTTGAATTGGATAAAACCTGGGAAACCAGTTGGATGCGGCGCCTACTAATTTTAATTTTTACCTATGTTCTTATCGGTTTTTACATGAACGCCGTCAATATTGACCATCCCTGGCTCAACGCTGTCATTCCGTCCTTGGGTTTTTTACTTTCAACTCTTACTATCAGCTGGCTAAAGTCTTTGTGGCTTAACCGCCAATGAAACATCTCATTGCCAAATAATTAGTTATCTACTACACTTGTAGTAATATATGACTCAAAGCAAGGTAGAATCTCTGAATATTGCCGGTATGCATTGTGCTTCCTGTGCTCTGCTTATCAAAAAGTCCCTAGAATCAACCAAGGGGGTTGAAACCGCTTCGGTCAATTACGCCTCTCAAAAAGCGGTTATTAAGTTCAATCCGGATATTGTTGATAATTCTACTTTGATCAGCGCCGTCACCGCCTCAGGCTATCGGGTGGTTGCAGAAAAGATTGACGAAGCAGTTGAAAGTCGTCTCTACCGTACTCGTTTTTTCTTTTCTCTGCTTTTAACTCTTCCCCTTATTGTTTCTATGTTCGTCATGATTCCGGGAATTTTTTGGATAGCTCTTGTCTTGACCACCATCAATGTCTTTATTGTCGGCCGCAATTTTTATCTCGGTTTTTGGGCCGCCTTAAAGCTAAAAACCTTTACCATGGATTCTCTCATTGCCATCGGTACCTTTTCTGCCTATATCTTTAGTCTTTTGACCAACACCCATCACTATTTTGAAGTTGCGGCCTCTCTGGTTACCTTTGTTACTTTGGGTAAATGGCTTGAGTCCCTGGCTAAGGCCAAAACCTCAGCCGCCCTAACCAAGCTCATTGATCTCTCTCCCAAATTAGCTCATCTAAAGACAGATAAAACCTATAAAGATATCCCGGTAGAATCCGTAAAAATAAATGATTACCTTTTAGTAAAATCAGGGGAAATTATTCCCCTTGATGCCACCGTTGTCTCCGGCTCCTCCTCAGTTGACCAATCTTCTCTTACCGGCGAAAGTATTCCCGTTGATCTTCAGGCAGGGGATAAGGTTTTTGCCGGTACTCAAAACCTTACCGGTGCTTTAGAAATAAAAGTTACCTCAGATTCTAAAAATTCTCTTTTATCCCGCATTATCAAAATGGTTGACGAGGCCCAAAGTACCCGTGCCCCCATTCAAGATCTGGCTGACCGGATTTCTTCAGTTTTTGTTCCCGCCGTTTTGATTTTAGCTTTAATCACCTTTCTTGTCTGGCAATTCATTCTAAAAAGCCCTTTTGACGTCTCTCTGTTACACTTTCTGGCTGTTATTGTCATCGCCTGTCCCTGCGCTTTGGGTCTGGCCACTCCCACCGCTATTATGGTTTCTACTGGTCTTGCGGCTCGCTTCGGAATTCTAATCAAGGGCGGGGAAGCCCTCCAAAATACTGTCGACATCAACGCTATTGCTTTTGATAAAACCGGGACTCTCACAACCGGTACTCCCATTGTTACTTCTTTCAAAAACTTCAGTCAACTTTCTGATTCAGAAATACTAAAAATTGCCTATTCGTTGGAAATAAATTCAGCTCATCCTTTAGCCAAAGCCATCATTAATTACTCTCAGTCAAAAAACATAACCGCCTCAGATTTTAAAACAAAAAACTTTAAAACCTTACCCGGTTTTGGTTTGCAAATGGAGATTGATAAGGACAAATATTTTCTTGGTAAAACCAAATCCTCTCAAATCGAATTAACTAAAAACAATAAATCACTGGCTACTTTTACTATCAAAGATACTATCAAGCCGGAATCAATTTTGGCTATACAAAAATTACAACAAGCCAATTTTCAAGTCTATTTAGTTTCCGGTGACTCTCAAGCCAATTCCGCCGCCATTGCTTCTGAGTTGTCTATTCCCCGAGATCATGTCTTTGCTAATATCTTGCCGGATCAAAAAGCGGAAATAATCAAAAATCTTCAGGGCACTCAAAAAGTCGCCTTTGTCGGTGACGGCATCAACGATTCAGTCGCTTTAACCCAATCAGATTTGGGAATTGTTATGGGTAGCGGTTCTGATATCGCCATAGAATCTGGAAATGTCGTCATTATGAACAACAATCTGCAAAGCCTTTCCACCCTCTTTTCTATCTCCAAAAGTACTCTTAAAAAAATCAAACAAAATCTCTTCTATGCCCTTGTTTATAACTTGGTCGGCATTCCCATTGCCGCGGGCCTCCTAAGTCCTTTTGGGGTCACTCTACGCCCTGAATTTGCTGCTCTGGCCATGTCTCTGTCGAGTGTCAGTGTTGTCTTAAACTCATTGTCTCTTAATCGTTTTAAAATTAAAAATTAAAAAAATATGTCAGAAAAAAAGAAAATCTGTACTTGTGGTGACGGTTGTACCTGTGGATGTAAAAAAGGCGCCAAATGTACTTGTAATTGCGACACCGGCCACTGTTCCTGTTGCTAATTTACTATTCTTCAATCTCCAGCACCAAAGGCAAATGATCGGAAACCTTATTTTTGGGCACTTCAAAATTTTTGACTTTTATTTCCGGGTCGACGAACAAAAAATCCGCCCATAATTGTTTCTGGGGGTGTAGATCCCAGGATAAATGATTTCTAGTCATGTCAATTTTATATTCTTCAATTAAGTTTCGATAACCATTTCTCTCAAACATTTTTATACTTTCCGTATTTTTATCTAAATTGAAATCTCCGCCAATAATTTTTGACCCTTCAATTTTGGTCATATAATCGATAACCATCTTTGATTGTTCCAATCTTTTCGGATTGTCCAATTTGTCTCCGGGTTGAGCTACTCCGTGAATGCTGGCTATGTTTAATGTTCTATTATCTGCTTCTATCTTGGTAAATAACCCCAAACCTATAAAAGGATCGAGGCCCAAAATTGGTTCTGACTTCAAAACCTTATATTCTTTCTTCATATAGGTTGACTGAAAGCACCCGTCTTCATTAGCAATTGCTTTTTCTGTCGACATGCTTATATAGTCAAGTAATATTTCTGCACACTTTTCCCTGAATTTTCTATCCGCTTCCATAAAACAAAAAATGTCTGTTGTTTTTGCTTCTTCCTTCAAATATTTCCACAACACTTCTCCGGTATTTCCATACCACGCGTTCAAAAATATCACTTTCATGAACTTATCCTAGCACGAATTGTTTTTTAGATGGCCTCGTCAACCACTGACTGCATGTCAGTAAAGCTATAAGCTCCGGCAAACCTGGTTGTGTTAAGGATAAAATAGGGTGTCCCCTCAAATCCCATTTGACTGGCTGTCGCCATATCTTCGGCCAAGCGACTGGCATATTTTTCACTATCAATACAATCCTTGAGGGTGTTGGAGTCAATTGCTCCCTTCAAGAAATCAGCCATTACTCCGGACTTTGTTTTGTCATTTTTTACTGTCGTGTTTATTAGCTCATACCCTTCTTGGGTCATTAATTTATCATGAACTTGCCAAAACTTACCTGATTCATTAGCACAATATAAAGCCTGAGTTGCTAACTCACCGTTTCCGTGTCCGTTGGCGTACAACCACACAAAGCCAGCTTTACCCGAATCAACTAATTTTTTAATTTCAATTTCTGGAGCCACATATGTGCCACCATCAGCTTTCAGAATAAATTGACTCCCCATCTCTTTATTTAGCTCTGAATTTGTTCCCGCCGCCACATGGCAAAAGGGACAACTAGGATCGCTGAATTCTGCTATCAATAATTTACTGTTCTTATCTCCAAAAACTATATTTTTATCGTTAAATAAAGCTTTAACTTGATCAATAGTAACCTCAGTTACGGCCTGTTGAGCCCCAGTTGGAGTCGCCACTGTCGGAGTACCTTTAGCTCCCTCACTTTTTGAAAAATAATATCCGCCAAAAAATGCGGCCACTACTAAAAGCAGGACGATAATTGTTTCTTTACTCATACTACCAATGTAGTAGTATAATTAAATTCTGTCAATAACCAATTTATTATTAATTAACGTAAAATAATCTATGTCTTTTGTTACACCAGCCTACGCCCAATGTCCTATCTGTATTGTTACTGTTGGTGGGGGAATGTATCTTGCTAAAAAATTAGGCGTTGACGACCTTCTGGTTTCCATCTGGATTTCAGCCCTAAATACCGCCATTTCTTTTTGGTTAGCTCCAAAACTTAAGATAAAACTTCTCAAAAATCCCTGGATTTTATCTCTCATTATGCTTGGTCTCACCCTCTTTTATTTTCAGTTTACCGACCAAATTGGTTCTGCCGCGAATCGTCTTTTGGGTATCGACAAAATTATCTTTGGTCAGAGTTTAGGACTTCTCGTCATGTTTTTTGCCAACTGGTTATACGCTTTTACTAAAAAAAAGAATAATGATAAAACGGTCTTTCCTTACGCCAAAGTTGCATTTCCTTTTTTATCGGTGTTAATTTTCACCCTCATTTTTAAGTTTGCTTTTAAGCTATAATTTTTTGATGAGTCATCGTCTTCGGCACCGCCGTCACTATAATTTGCTTCTCCTGGTTGGGGGCCTGGCCTTTGCCTTGATTCTCTCCCGTTTGCCGTTTTTTGCCATTTTGATCAGGGAAATTGAAAAATTTGGATATCTGGGCGCTGTCTTTTCCGGTTTTCTCTTTACCTCCACTTTTACGGTTGCCACCGGTGCTTTACTTATTGCCAATTTTGCCAAACTTCTCGACCCTTTTTTATTGATTCTTTGCACAGTTTTTGGAGCCCTTATTGGAGATACTTTGATTTTTCTTTTTATCAAAGATAAAGTTTCCGAGGACATAACTCCCGTTTACGAACATTTTTTGGCCAAAAATCACCTTAAAAAAATTGTTCACACCAAATATTTTTCCTGGACACTACCTGTAGTCGGAGCCTTAATTATTGCCTCTCCCTTTCCCGACGAGTTAGGAATTAGCTTAATGGGTTTGTCTGACATGTCTCTTTGGGAATTTCTCCTGATTTCTTTTTTATCCCACTCTTTCGGTGTCTTTGTTCTGGTTTCCGCTACCACCATTATAAGTTAATTAAAAAAGTCTTTTGTTAAAATACACCTATGACCAACAATCTTGACCTTCAAAAATTCATGGACAAAATTAAAACCGCTGAAGCTGGACACAAACTTGATCTTAGCTCTGATGAAGATCTCTCCATTGCCATTATGAATTTAATCAGTATTGAAGAGCATCTCTTCTTTACCGCCAACAAAACCGGAAAAACTAAATATTTTGATCTCTTAAATGAAACCCGGGAAATGCGCAAAGAGTTACTAAAACTCATTGTCAAAAATCCCGAAGGTGAAGTTTGGTGTACCAGTAAACACTTATTAGCCGCCTCTATGCGTCTTTTTGAAGTTGGTACCAAAGCTCAGACCAAAGGCAATAAAAAAGAAGCCTTATCCTTTTTTGAAAAATCCTACCATCTCTACAACTTATTTTGGGCAATTAATCTCGGCCTTCTGGATGATAAGGAAAAATCACTAAAAACCCTTGGTAAGCTAAGTAAAACCGATTTACCAATTGAGACCAAGAAATCCGACCTTCTCGGTAAGGTCAGCGGCATTATCGGTAAAATCCTTGACTGTTGTCGCGAATAGTTTATTCGTATCCCAAAGCTTTCTTCAAGACTTTCATGTCCATTACTACGATTTGACGACGGAAATTATCGATTAAACCATCTTTTTCCAGTTTCAGCATTTGTAAGGTTACCGTTTCTCTAGTCAATCCGGTCAATGAGGCAATTAATTTATGGGTAATTTTAAACTTAATCATTACTTCCTTATTTTTTGCGACTCCATATTCCGAGGCCAAAGAGTATATTAAGCCCGCCACCTTAGTATAAGCATCACCGGAAACAAGATGAGATATATATGATGTTAGGTCTAAAAACTTCTCCATCAACGCGCCACAGACTTCGACATACAACTTGGGATCGTTTTGTGTAAATTTTTCAAACTCTTCTTTTGGCACTACCCAAGCTTCAACTGGTGTCAGGGCTTCAATATAATGACGGTTTTTTATTCCTGTTTTGGTTCCGATTAAGGACAAAAAATACAGGGGTTTAAACAGTTGAATTCCGCTTTCTTTTCCTTCCTTGTTGACGTCGTAAACCCTCAGATATCCACTTTTTACAAAATATACCCCTCCAAAATCATCGTTGGGCTCAAAAATAACTTGACCCTTTTTATATTTTTTTAATGGGAATTTACTAAAAAATTCCACCAACTTTTTCTTTGTTTCTTCTTTCATATTTTTATCAACCACTAACTACTACGTCTGTAATAATTTTATCACAATGACTCAAGTTTTTCCTGCCAGCTCTGAATTGTGGCAAAACTATCTTGCCAAAATTTGGGGCAACAAATGTCTATTCTAGCACCTTGTAAAATTTTTTGGGGATCTTGACTCCCGCCAGTTTCAAGAATATTTTCGATTATTTTTACCCACTTCTTTGGGTCTTTTTTGTAATTTGCATACAGGGCCAAAGATACCAACTCGCCAAAGTTATAGGCGTAACAATAAAAGGGACTTTCAAATATATGGGAAATATAGCTCCACTCATATTTAAACAGTGGATCAATCACCACACTTCTTCCAAACTGTTCCCTTAGGTTTTTCAAATATAATTTTGACAAATCAGTTGCTGTCAGACCCTTTTCAATCGCTCCATGGGCTTCAATTTCAAATTTAATAAAATAATTTTGCCGGCAAATTGTCGCATAAGAGTCGGCAATTTTGTCTGAGAGCCAGGCTTTCTTTATTTCTTTATCAGTTTCTTTTTCCATCATTGTTTCAAATAAAATCAGTTCAGCCAATGTTGATGCCGTCTCCGCCAATGGTAAATTTGCTCCCTGGCTGGAAGGATAATGTTTATTAGCGTAAAGCGAATGTATTCCGTGTCCCAGTTCATGAGCCAGGGTACTGATATCTCTCGACTTGCCTGTGAAATTTAGTAGTACATATGGGGTAATTTCCGGGGAAACTGTGGCACAAAACGCACCTCCTCTTTTATTTTTACCAGGCATTACGTCAATATGTTTTTCCTCAATTATCATTTTCGCTTTCTGAGAAAAATTGGGAGAAAATTTTTCCAATGCCTCCAGCACCATCTTTTTTGCTTCCTCAAAATCCATTTTTTTGTCTTTTCTTTGCAGTGGTGCATAAATATCAAACCGTCTCAATTTTTTTATCCGAAGTTCCTTGGCCTTCCATTTAAAATATCGTTGAAATATTCCCACATTTTTACTACACACTTGTAGCAGGCTCTCCACCGCTTCATCGGGCACATGATTTGCCCAGTTTCTGACACTGATAGGTGATTTATGGCCTCTTAATTTTGCTTCGTATCCCCAGTCTTTGACAATTCCCTGGTATATAGCAAAAAATTTATCCAAATTATTCCTTTGTTTTTTTAAAAGTGTCTTATAAGCTTCTTCTCGAATCTTTGCTTTTGGACTATAGACCAAAGCCAATAATTCCGATTGTGATTTGATATGTTTTGTTCTCTTTCCTGTCTTTAGATCATATTCAAATTCAGTTTCAATCATTTCCCGCAAATCTCCCAGCACTCCCACACCGTTTGCGTCTTTATGGTCAATAATTTGTTCCTCTCTCTCGTTAAGACTAAATTTAGCCCCCTCCCGGCTTCTTTTTAGCCCATATTCCAAATCGGGAATTGTCGCAAAAAGCCTCTTGGCGTTTTTGTCATCAAGTATAGGCTCTCTTTTTCCCTGAATCCAAAAACCCAGTTTCATCCCCACCTCACTAATCTTTAGAGATAAATCTTCCACCCTGTTTTTTAGCAATTTTGCTGCTCTATCTTTTTGATCTACCGCTTCAATTAAGTGTGGCAGATATCCTAGTTTTGATAGTTTTACTCCCAGTTTTTCGTCAAATTCTAGCATTTCTCCGAATTCCTTTTGACTCATTTTTGGGTTTACTTTTTCCACCCATCTCTCCAAAGTTTTTATTTCTCCCTCGACTTCTTTATATAAATCATCAAATTTGTTTAGTGGCAGTATGTCGTCAAGATTCCATTTCATGTCTTCTATTATAACTTTTTTGAGGCCCTGAAATTAAATTTCGAAGTTTCCGGATAAAACCGCTGACAAAAACATGAAAATGAAAATTTCCGATACCACTGCCCCCGGGGTTTTCTAGAGTCAATCAAAGCAAAAAGGTAGTTTAAGGCTTCAGAATCATTTCTTTTCCACAACAGACCAAGGTTCCACCGCCAACCCGAGTTACGCTCACTTCATTTTTGCAAACCGTACAAAAATATTTTTCTCCAATTTTTTTTACTGCCATAATCAATTATAACCCGTATAATACTAATATGAGTGAAACCCAACCAATGTCCGATTCCGCCAAGGCCGAAGCTATTAAAAAGTTAATCAATAAGATTCAGGGTATGGATGACACAAACACTCCCACCGTTGAACCAACTGCACCAACTACTCCCTTAAGCCCTATCGATAAGTAAAAAATTCTTTTTCCAACTCCCTTATCTCTTTTTTATCTAATTTAAAATCTTCCCTTGTCTTGCCAAAGTTTCCCGGGGAGGTGGATCGCTGTCTGTCAACCTCGTACATTAATATTGCCGCAGTCACAGATATGTTCAAGCTCTGCACCATTCCTTTCATGGGGATATATACTTTCACATCCGCCCCTTTAATTGCTTCTTCTGATAAGCCCCGATGTTCGTTTCCCAGCACTATCGCTATCTTTTTCCCTAAATATCTATTGTCGGAAATCTTTTTCGCTTCTTTGTCCAATACCGTTGCATAAATTTTGTATCCGTCTTTTTTCAATTCCTGATAGCACTCGTCAATATTTTTAAATATTTTAAAGCTCAACCACTTATTAGCACTACTCGATGAAGCCTTGCCAATCCTTTTTGGGTTAATTATTTTCTCTTTAGAGTAAACCAAATATATTTTTTGAAAACCAAAAGCATCTGCTGTCCTCCATACTGCGGCTGCATTATGTGGATCAGCAATATTCTCCAAAACAATCACCCCCTCCTGTCTATTATTTATTATTTTTTTAATTTTTTCCTGTCTTGTTGTCATTTTTATTAATAAAGCATAAGGGCGTTTATGTCCGTCCACGTATGAGCTTCATTTGTTGATATTTTTCTAACGACTATCTCCGCCGTATGTCCTAGATATTCATTATGGCTTTCGACAGTATTCAAAGCCACTCTTCTGTAAATTCCGGTCATTTCTTCTGCCGGTGTTTTATATAAAATTTTTTCGCACTCAGGACAGAAGACTAAAAATCTGACATTATTCTCAATTTCTATAGTTATAAATTTTGTCACTTATGTTCTTTTAACCCTAAGCGTACATTCAGTCAGAAGTGCCGCAATGGCACCTACTGCCGCCAAAGGGGGGAGCAGGGCCGCTCCAATAATTCCCACTGTCAGTGGTAGTACCAAGATTACTTTCCCTTTTTTGTTTTCAATCGTAATTTCTCGGACATTACCCTCCTTGATCAACTCCTTAATTTTTTTAAGTAATTCCTCTCCACTAACCTTAAAAGAATCTTCCTTGACCTTTTTAGTTTTTGTTTTCATGGTCTATTTTACCTCTAAAATCTAAAATCACCTTTCCTGTCTCTACTTTCCATATTTTTCCTCATACCTTTCCTTCATCGAATACACACACCCACAAAAAAACTGTTTATAAAATCCGCTGGTTTTCAAATCACAACATATTTCTTTTGGCTTCCAAAACTTTACCTTATATTTTTTAGCTATATTTTCGGCAATTTTTTCTATTTTTTCCTGATCCTGATATTCGCTTGTTACCAGTGTTGAGGAAAAAGTGTCAAAACCCTTTTCTGCCGCATATTTTCCCGTCGCCCCCAGTCTTAAATTCCAACATTTTATACATCTGTTTGGTTTTTGTGTATCATCACCGACTTTCTCGAAATACTCTCTTGGTTTCCAGTTAGGAATGATAATTTTAATTCCACTCTCTGACGCTACTTTCTGCATCGCCTTCAGCCTGGTACTATATTCTGCCCTTGGGTGAATATTGGGGTTGTAATAAAAGATAGTTACCTCAAAATAATTTTCCCTTGCTGATTCCAAAAATTTTAGGGCACAATCTGCACAACAAGCGTGTAGTAATAATTTCATAGTCTATAATTGATTCATGAAGAAAAAAACAAAAAAAATAGCTACCCCCTATACCAGAAAAGACATACTGGCAGTGGGTTTAATCATCTTTTTTTCTTTGCTTATTCTATCAGCTTTGGCTTATTGGAAAATTTCCCCCTCAACTTACCGTGAATTTGACACTACTTGTCAACACTTCTCTTATGAAGATTGCATGCGTTGGTTTTATAACACCAAACCCTATTTCACTAAAGTCTCCCTTGGCGGTCTCATCCTGGCTGTTCTTGCTTTAATCACTACCCTGGTTTTCTATTTTCGAAAAAAGAAATAAATTGGCGGAGGGTAGAGGATTTGAACCTCTGCGGGATTGCTCCCACACGCTTTCGAAGCGAGCGCCATAAACCACTCGGCCAACCCTCCATTGAAAAATGTGCGCCTACTGAGAATCGAACTCAGATCAACGGTTCCGCAAACCGCTATTCTATCCGTTAAACTATGGGCGCAAGCTGTTGAATTATACCTTAATTACCCTTTTTTGTCCCTTCGCGATCCTCAAGGGGCAAACGGGCGGCAAACCACTTCGTTAATCTGTCCACAAAAGTCGGAGATGATTCCAACATGGGAATTCTCTTAATCACAATTTCTTTTAATTTCTCCTGATCTTTAGGATCGATAACCAGAGAAATTTGTTGAGGAAAACGCAAGCTGGTTCCAAAACAAATTGTTTCGTTTGACAAAGATTTTTTAAACCAAAATCTTTTTAAAACTGCCCATTCATAACGCAATTCACCAAAATACAGTCCTCTGTTCGTTAATTTATTTTTCACGGTTCCCGGAGGCACCGAAGACAAAGCATAGGCTAAAAATAATACAGAAATTAAGGCCATTATTAAAAAAAATTCTTTAATGAAGATTAAAATCACTGAAACCAAAATTAAAATAGCTACCGCTGTTACCCAAAAATCTTTGGTTTTTCTTTGATAAGCTCTCTCCGGGGCACTCCACTCAAAAAGAACCTTTTCTTCGTTTAAATCCACTGACTCATTTTCTGGTATTTTGTCCACTTCCATTGAAATAATGATAAAGCATTTGGTTTAAATTTGATATACTTGTGGAGTCTTTTTGGAAGGGTGCGCCGAATGGTAAGGCACGGGTTTGCTAAACCCGCGTCTCGTAAGAGGCATGGGGGTTCGACTCCCCCCCCTTCCGCCAAAGGGTCAAAGTTCTAGACGACCCCAGTGGTATACCATATTTTCTCTAACCTACCTTAATTTATTCTTAATTTTCAACATTTTTCGCTAAAATAGCCTGTAATAAAGAAAAACAAAGATGGTCTAAAAATATAATTAATTAGCGAATTAATTTAAGTTAACAACCTGTAAATAGAGGTTTAATTGAGTCCAGAGCGAAGAGCCATCATTATTTTTTACACCAAGTTGTATCCATATAATTTGAAGCAACACACTTACAATATCTAAACATTTCCCAATTTTCATCTTGATTCATTTGGATATGTCCAGCAAAAAATACTTCGGACCTTTGGTTTAAACAATCCTCAAATTTAACTCTTTCATTCACCACTTCTCTTTGTAAATTTACCCAATATTTTATATTGTCACCACCATAGGTCAAATATCCTGATAGCTGTAAAAATAAGTATGTAATAATGATACCGCTTATAAAACTAATAAATATTTTTTTCATTTGTTTACTCCTTTTTTGGTTTTTTTATAAAATATTAATAAGTTACTCTCAGTTAACAAAATTGAATGATTATATTATTATGAACTATTTTGAAAAGATGTTTACTCTAATTCTTGATACTAAGTACCTTGTTATGAAGTAAAAACCTAGTTTTAATTGCCAACAGAATTTTTATCCTATCTTCAGCCGATCCCGCCTTAAGAACATGGAGTAAATATTCTTTAGCTGTATTTCGATCAAGAGGATCTTTTTGAGGATAGTCGAATTGATTTAAATTTCCAGCTAAAAATTCTTGATGAAGCACCTCACCCCTAAGGGAGTGAAATCTTTCAATTTCATCCTTTAGTTGGCTAGTTAATAATTTTTCGTCTAATTTAATTTCATCAATATGAGCTATCAATTGTTGGATTAAATCTTCCTCGGTAATATATGGTTCGTCGCAGTCATAATCGACATGTCTACCACAGTGGTAGTAGATATATTTTCGAACACTACCGTATTTTGATTTTTTATATTTTTCTTCCGCCGTTATCCATTCTCCACAACTGCCGCATTTACATAACCCCCTAAAAGGAAATAGTTTTTTATTCCATTCCTTTGGTGGAACGTATAGTTGTTTTTGAGCTTTCTCAAAAATTTCCCTAGTAATTAATGGCTCATGATTTCCGTGGTAAATTGTTCCCCCAAATTCAAACTCTCCGTAATAATAGGTATTTTTTAATAGTTTATAAATTTTACTTAATGCCAGTGGTTTACCAGATCTAGTGGTAAAACCAATTTTATCCAGCCATATTTTTATTACTCTGCCACTTTGACCTTTATTGGCCACTCGATCAAATATCTGTTTAACAATTGGTGACCTTTCCTTATCAATTTCGACATAACTAATCCGGTTGTAACTCATAACATTTAAATATCCCAGTGGTGCAATATTTGGTCTCCATCCAGCTTCGCATTTGGCTTTCATGCCTCTTTTAACATTGATACCCCGGTTATCATTTTCCAGTTTAGCTTGAGAACAGAGAATCATGAGTAAAAATTTTTCATTGGGATTGTTGGAAAAAGATTGAGAATATGTCCTAATCGTTTGTAATTTTCCCTGATCCATCAAATCGACCAGAGTACCCAGGTCGCCAGCATTTCGACTTAATCTGTCAGGGGCCCAGGTAAGAATGGCGTTGAAAATACCATTTTTAATATCTATTAATAGTTGATTAAAAACTGGCCTTAGCCCTGAAGATTTAGCAGAGTGACTTTCTTGGCGGATTTCTTTAATAAATAAAGTCTCTCTTTCTGCCAGGGTTTTCATCTCATTTATTTGAGATTCGATTGACATGGCTTGCCGTTCGTCAGATTCCGATGATTTTCGGGCGTAAAGACAATAGACAATATCATCTTTTTGCTGGACAGTTCCACTCTTTTTATTAGTCATTGGTAATGACTATACCGCAGTTTTGACTAAAGTCCAGATGATGAATTATTCGGTTATCATTTTATCCCCCGGTTTAGGATTTTCGTTTAATATAAAATTAACACCAAAAGGTACTTTTGAAGATTCGTGAGAGGAAGTATTTATAATGATATTTTTTTCTCTATAAGCCTGATGGTGATGTTTAAGCCAAAAAATTATGGCCGTTAAATTTCCCTCTTTAATTTTTTTTATTAATTGAGATTCAGCTAAATCATTTATAAAATTAGTTCCATTGCCCAATACAACATTGGATTTTTTTCTAAATTTTTCATTTTCTTTTCGCCAGCGGTAGTAGGTTGCTCGACTAATACCAGCCTGTTGGCAAGCAATTTGAACTATGGGTGTAGTTTTTAAGCATTTAATTACTTTTCTTTTATTTCTCATCTAATATTGCCTTAAACCCAGTTAAATTTTCCCAGCGTTTTTTAATAACTTCGACGTAAGCTGGACATTTTTCCATAACAAAGCAACGCCGTTTCATTTTGGTGGCGGCAATTAAGGTGCTGCCACTACCACCAAAAGGTTCAATGATTAAATCACTCCTTTTGGTTAAGACTTTTATATAGGGGATTAGTATTTCAAGGGGCTTTGTTCCAAAAACTACTCCCTGTCCGGAACTGGCCTCGTCCGAAGCTTTATATTCGATAAAGTCTGTCGGCTGATACTTTTTACCCTTGTCATATCCTTCCCATTGAGGACTTCCTTTAATAGCAAAAAGGGCGGTTTCATATTCCTCCTGAAGACCTTCTGTTTCCTCCTCTAAATTAAACTCAATATCGGTGTCCGGAGAGGCTCCGACCATGGCAATGTCGTGTTTTGAGAAAAATTTGTATTTGGCAGAAAAGCCCTGGCTGCGGTTTGGAAGATGCCAAACGAGCATATTTTTTACTCGCCAATACTTCTCCATTTCGGCCCAAATGATTCTGAGGTTTTTCCAGTTTTCATAAACGATTATGGAGAAGTTTTCCTTTTGAATTTTGGCAATATTAGCCATCCATAATTCAGTGAAATTTTCGGGGAGTGAATCGGTGCCAAGGTATTTACGGTTTTGTTTTTGACCAAAGCCTTTTGTTGGTTGTCCATCCCTCTTTTTATCTTTTAGATAATTCAAAAGATAAGGTGGGTCGGTAAAGCACATATCGGCTTTTTCATCACTCATTAATTTCAAAACATCCTCTTCTTTGGTTGAGTCGCCAACCATGAGCTTGGAATCACCTAATAGCCAAATGTCACCCTCTTTGGTATTAACTTCGTCAACTCCTGCTTTCTCTAAAGCTTTTTTTAAATTAAATTCTTCGGGAATATCTTCGATGTTAAAAATTTCGTCAAGATCTTCGGAATTAAAGCCGATATCTTTTAAAATATTTTCATCAAATTCTGCCAGTAACTTTAAATCAAATTCACCGGTGTTTTTATTTAAACGAAGATTTAGCTCTTTTTCCTTGTCGATGTCCGGGATATCAACATAAATTACCGGGACTTCCATAAAACCCAACTGTTTGGCAGCAAATAATCTGAAGTTACCGCCAATGATAATATTTTTTCTTTCAGGAGCAGAATTGGCAATAATCGGATCAACTAATCCAAACCGTTTAATACTCTCCTTAAGATTGTTGGTCTGTTCCTTCGACCAACGCCTGGGGTTGTAATCGGGGGAAATTAAATCATTAACACTTACTTTTACTGTTTTTATTTCATTTGAGTCAATCATAAAAAAACTCCTAAATTTATAATCTGCCGACTGACTATCGGTAGTTACCATTTTTTAGGAGCCGTAACATTTTTGACTCATCTCTCATAAGAGACAAGATAATAATAGCATAAGGAAAATATAAATCAAGCGGTAAATTCCATTATAAGTGATAACCCTTATAATCTTTTTGACAATATTTTGAATATTTTGCCTATTAAAAGAGTAAATATTTAATCCAATATTTTTTCTTTGTTTCAAGATTTTTATCTTTCGGGCGGTATAATCAAAATATATGTCAGAAGAACAAAAAAGACTCCTCGAAAAACAATTATGGGCTGTAGCAAATATTCTTCGTGGCAAAATGAATGCAGACGAGTATCGAAACTACATTTTGGGGTTTATTTTTTATAAATACCTTTCGGAAAAGTTAGAACGGTACATCAACGAAAAACTTTTAAATCGGGAAGGTTTTACTTTTGCCGATATTAAAGAAGACACAAAACAAGGGAAAGCGATCTTGAATGAGGTAAAAAAAGCATGTGTTATTCATTTGGGTTTCTTTTTAAAACCTTCAAGTTTGTTTGACTATCTTGTTAAAAAAGGAAATGGAGAAATCGAAGGTCAAGACACCTTTATACTCGAGGATTTAAAAAATGTGCTCAATGCAATTGAGCAAACATCTATGGGCACCGCCAGCGAGGATGATTTTAAAGGCTTGTTTGATGACGTAGTTCTCACATCTCCCAAACTTGGTAAAACTGAACATAAAAAAAACGAAGTCATAGTTGAAGTACTCTCCAAGTTAAGTGAGATAGATTTCAAATTGGAGGATTCAAAAAGCGATTTACTGGGTGACGCGTATGAATATCTAATCGGTGAGTTTGCTGCCGGTGCTGGTAAAAAAGGTGGCGAATTTTATACACCTGCTCAGGTGTCTAGATTGTTGGCTATGATCGTGACCGATGGTAAGAAACGAATAAAATCTGTTTACGATCCTACTTGTGGCTCTGGATCTCTCTTGCTCAGAATTGGTGATTACACCAATGTGTCGATGTATCTGGGGCAAGAGCTTAATCCTACAACTTACAATCTCGCCCGCATGAATATGATTCTTCATGGAGTGCACTTTGACAATTTCAGCATTCGTCAAGGGGACACTCTAGTTGATGATATGCACTTAGATTTACAGGCGGAAGCGGTAGTAGCCAATCCTCCATTTTCAGCGAAATGGAAAGGTGATAGTGATCCCGTTTTGGCTGCTGATGAACGTTTTACTCAATACGGTAGATTAGCGCCCAAGGGTGCAGCTGACTTTGCCTTCGTAACCCACATGTTGTATCACCTTGCAGATAATGGGGTAATGGCCGTAGTGCTACCTCATGGGGCACTTTTTCGCTCTGGAGCAGAAGAACATATCAGAAAATATATTATTGAAAAACAAAATTATCTCGATGCGGTAATAGGATTGCCCGCCGATCTCTTTTACGGAACAGGAATTCCAGCAACAGTTCTTGTTTTTAAAAAATGTCGTAAAGACAATGAAGATATTTTATTCATTGATGCCTCAAAAGAGTTTGAAAGAGGTAAGAGTCAAACTAGACTAACCGGCGAAAATATTGAAAAAATATTCAGCACATACAAAGAAAGAAAAGAAATTGAAAGGTATTCTCATAAAGCAACAATAGAAGAGGTTAGAGAAAATGAATACAACTTAAATATTCCAAGATACGTAGATACTTTTGAGGAAGAGTTAGAAATTGACATAAAGCAAATTTCACAAGACTTTAAAGAAGTTTATAAAAAAGAGAAAATTTTGCACGACAAGATATCTAAGTTTTGTGATGAGTTAAAAATAGATAAGCCTTTTTGAATATGATTACTTCACGAACAAAAAAAATACAACAACAAGATATACCAAAGCTTCGTTTTAAAAATTTTGACGACACTTGGAATGAAAAAGAATTAGGTGATTTATTTATTGAAAGATCAGAGAGAGGTGGTGGTGAAAAATACAATCTTCTGTCAATAACATTAAGAGATGGCATAAAAAAACAAGAATCTTCTAACAAAACTGATAATTCTAGTGAAGATAAAAGCAACTATAAAATTGTTCGTGTCGGTGATATTGCGTACAACACAATGAGAATGTGGCAGGGAGCATCTGGGGTCTCTGATTTAGAAGGAATTGTAAGTCCCGCATATACTGTCGTTAAACTAAAAAGTGGTTGTGTTGATTTCTATAAATATCTTTTTAAAAAACCACGCACAATATTTGATTTTTATCGTTATTCTCAAGGACTTACATCTGATACCTGGAATTTGAAGTATAAACATTTTTCAGAAGTTGCGGTAAAGATACCTGATAAACAAGAGCAAGAAAAAATCGCTTCTTTTTTAGAGTCGGTAGATAAGTTTATTGAAAATCTACAAACACATAAAGAATATTTGCTTGAATATAAAAAAGGAATGATGCAAAAAATTTTCTCCAAAGAAATTTGTTTCAGAGATGAGAAAGAAAATCTGTATCCAGATTGGAAGAAGAAGAAACTGAGTGACTTTTTGATTGAAAGAAATGAACAAGTTCCTAAAAGTGACCAGTATCCTTTAATGGCCTTTGTGGCATATAAGGGAGTGACACCCAAAGGAGAAAGATACAATCGGGAGTTTCTAGTTAATGATAATGAAAACAAAAAATACAAACGAACAGAATATGGTGATTTTATTTATAGTTCAAATAACCTTGAAACTGGCTCTATAGGTCTAAATTGTTTTGGTTTCGCAAGCATTTCACCTGTTTACAGTATTTTTAAGATTACAGAATCGTGTGACCACAAATTTATGGGTAGTTATTTAGTTCGTAAAAGCTTTATAAATAAAATGATTAGATACAGACAAGGTGTAGTATATGGACAATGGAAAATTCACGAATCAGATTTTTTAAGGATCGAAGAGAAGATTCCCTCTATAGAAGAGCAACAAAAAATCGCTGATTTTTTGTCAGCTATTGATGAATTAATCTCGATTAAACGTGAGCAGATAACCAATGCCGAGCAGTGGAAAAAGGGATTATTACAACAAATGTTTGTCTAACACTATGCCACAATCAGAACTTCAACTAGAAAAAGAGTTAATCGAACAACTAACCACATTAGGTTTTGAGAAAGTTGCATTACCCGACAATGTAACACTTGAGACAAATTTACGTTCCCAGCTTGAAAAATTTAATGGGATTAAGCTTACCGACAACGAATTCGCTCGGATTATTAATCACCTTCAAAAAGGTGATCGCTTTCAAAAAGCTAAGACGCTTAGGGACCGTTATTTACTTGCTCGCGATGACGAAAGCACTGTATATATTCGTTTTTTTAACATGGACAAATGGTGTAAAAACGAATATCAAGTTACTCACCAACTCACTCAGGCAGGTAAATACGAGAATCGTTATGATGTAACACTACTCATTAATGGCTTGCCACTGGTCCAAATTGAACTCAAGCGACGTGGTATGGAAATGAAAGAGGCATTTAATCAGATTCAGCGCTATCACCGCCACTCTTTTACAGGTACCTTATTTGAATATATTCAAATATTTGTCATTTCTAATGGAGTTAACACTAAATATTTTTCTAATAACCCCAAACAATCATTTGAGCAAACCTTTTTCTGGACTGACGAAGCGAATCAAAAGATAACCCAACTCAGCGAATTTGCTGACGCATTCTTAGAGAAATGTAAGGTCTCAAGTATGATTGCCGAATACATAATATTAGCTGAGTCACTGCAGATCCCAATGGTCCTTCGTCCATATCAATACTTTGCGGTCAAAGCTATTGAAAAAAAAGTTAGGGAATCAAATAAAAACGGCTATATTTGGCATACAACTGGATCGGGTAAAACTCTTACATCCTACAAAGCAAGCCAAATTCTCTCCCAAATGCCAGAAATCAAAAAGGTTTTATTTGTGGTAGACAGAAAAGATTTAGACATTCAAACTACCAAAGAATTCAACTCGTTTTCCGATGGTTCAGTTGACGGTACAGATAATACACGCAATTTGGTCAAACAGCTCAAAGACCCAAATAGAAAACTAATTGTAACTACGATTCAAAAACTGGATATAGCGATCTCCAGAGCATCATATCTAAGTCAATTCCAATCACTTCTTGATGGTAAAGTGGTAATAATTTTTGACGAATGTCACCGAAGCCAGTTTGGTTTAACACATGCTCGTATTACTAGTGCCTTCAAAAACGCCCAGTTGTTTGGTTTTACTGGTACACCCATCTTTGCAGATAATAATATCGGTGGAGTAACCACAGCTGATGTTTTTGGAGAATGTTTACACAAATACATCATCACCCATGCTATAGATGACAATAACGTTCTAGGTTTCGCGGTTGAATATGTAGGTAAATACACCCAAAAAGATGCCAATACACTCGACGCCGATATCTTTGCTGAAACACTAGTAGAAGGTATTGACACTAAGGAGGTACTTGAAAGCGATGAACGGCTGAATAAGATTGCTGATTATGTGTTGGCTGATTGGAAACGCAAGACCAAGAACGGAAAGTTTAACGCACTCTTTGCTACTCCAAATATTGAAGTTCTCAAAAAATATTACACATTGCTTAAGCAGAAAAAAACAGACGATTTTAAAATGGCCACTATCTTCACCTATCAAGCCAATGAAGACGACAGCACCGACATGCTCGATGTAGATATTTTTGCTGGAGAAGGAACTGTTGGTAACCAGCACTCTCGTGATTTTTTGGAAGGATGTATTTCTGACTATAATGCCCTGTACGGTACCAATTATTCAACAGAGCGTTTTTACGATTATTATCGCAACCTACAACAACGGATTAAAGATAAAGAGGTCGATTTAGTGCTTGTCGTCAATATGTTTTTAACTGGATTTGACAGCCCAAGACTTAATACCTTATATGTCGACAAAAATTTACGTTATCACGGATTGATTCAGGCTTATTCTAGAACGAATCGACTTTTAAACTCTGACAAACCACACGGCAATATTATTTCATTTAGAAATCTCAAACTCAACACCGACAAAGCGCTAGCATTATTTGGGGACGAAAATGCCAAAGAAATTGTTTTTAAAAAACCATATGAGGAACAAAAAAAGGATTTTAAGGAAAAGTTAACCCAGTTACGAGAAAAGGTCCCAACAGTTGACTCCGTAGATAGTTTGCAGGGAGAAGAAGAAAAGGCCGTTTTCGTCAAGACTTTTCGTGATTTACTCCGAATTAAATCTTCACTCGAGACCTTTGCTGGTTTTTCCTTTAATGATTTAGATATTTCTGAGCAAGAGTTTTATGACTATCAGAGCAAGTATTTGGACATTCACGAAGAACGAAAAAATCATGACACAGACATTGAATCTATATTAGACCAAATCGACTTTGAACTTGAATTGACGGTACGCGATATTATTGATTTTGATTATATAATTCAGCTAATAATCGGGCTAAAAGATATAAGTTCTGAGATAATACGTCAGAAAAAGACCGAAGACATTCTCAAACTTTTTGATAGAGACGTGAAGCTTCGTAAGAAAAAAGACTTGATACGTAAATTTATTGAGGAAAATTTGCCAAAAATTGATAAGGGAGAAAGTGTTGGAAATGCATTTGAAGAGTTCTGGTCGAGTGAACGTTCGACTGCTTTGAAAGAGGTCGCTCAATCTGAGAGTATTCCTCTTGAAAAATTCCAGAATGTCATTGGTGAGTATCTTTATACCCAAAAGTTACCCCACGACCAAGATATAGTCGATTTATTACCAGAATCTCCAAGAATTATGGAGCGTCAGGGAATTGTTGACCGTATCAAAAATGCAATAGAAAAAATTATTGATATTTTTGAATGGTAAAAAAAATTAATTATGAAAACTGATCAACAAATACTGAATGAATTGTTGTCCCAAGTGAATTCTGATCCATTCAAAATTATTGAAGATACCTTAATAATAAAGCCTAATTTTTCAAGAGAGTCAGTGATTAAATATCTTTCCGAGTTTTCCAATAGAATAAGTGGAGTAGGATTCTTGTCGAATGAAATAGTAGACCTAATAGTCAGACTGGGTAAGCTATATAAGCCTGGTTCTATATTAGATCCAGCCTGTGGAATGTGTCAGATATTATCAAGGATTGACTATTGTAAAGATATAAATGGTTTCGAGTTAAATAGTAAGCTTGCAAAAATTTCTAAAGCACTTAACCCAGACATAAAAATAAAAGCTAATAATTTTTTAAATGATGACATTAGAGAAAAATACGATCAAATAATCCTAGTGCCACCATTTGGGATGCGATTACAGATTCTCAATAAGCACGAAACATCAGAAAGCGCGTTTATAAAGAAATCATTAAACTTACTTAATAGTAACGGAAGTCTAATTGCTTTAGTTCCTAATGGGTTTTTATTTTCTCCTCGATTTGAGGTTTTAAGGAAATCAATTCTTACGGAATATTATTTAGAAGCTGTGATAGAACTTAATTCTGGGGTATTCAAAAATACAGGTATATTAACATCTGTTCTCGTTATAAAAAAAGACAATCCCATACATAAAGAAAAAGTATATTTTGGTCAATATAAAAATGATTCACAAACCATCGTTAATAATTTTCAAGAACAAACTGGAGATTTTTGGATAGACAGATCTAGACTTAATAATAGAATTGATAGAAGTTTTTTCAACCCTGAATTTGATGATATTGATAAACAATTGTCGGGGATAGAGGTTAAAAAACTAGAAGAGATTGCTAAATTAATTAGGGGTCCTTATATACCAAGAGAGGAATTGTATGATTCTGGAAATTATTTAGTAATGAGTGGAAAAAATATAAAAGACGGAAAACTCAATCTAACATCAAACGACAAATATATAAAAGAATACAGTCCACGTCAGGAAAAAGCGTTATTAAGAAAAGGCGACATTGTTGTAAGTCTTATTTTTAGCGAAAACAAAATTTACATTCACAATTCAGAAGAAAAAATAATTGCCAACAACAATTGTGCAATTATTAGGTCCACAAACCTGGGACCATATCTATCTTCATATATATCCTCTGTACAAGGCAACCTTTTAATAAAAAAACAGATGGATAGAAAGCGTCATGGTGATGTGATTCCTAGCATCAACATCAGTGACCTTAGACAATTAATAATTCCGATCGTTTCTATAGATGATCCGAATAGGATTGTCGATCAGAATATTTCTGCCAGTGAAAGATATGCACTAATCGAGTCACTTCTAGAAGATCAACTTGTAAAGAAAGGTTGGGATGTAAGAGACGAGAGTGGTCCTCCCCATATTTCCTTAGATTTAGGTCTTTATATTAATGGAGAACTGGCTAGTTTTGTAGAAGTTAAATCTCCTAGAGTAAATCTGGAAAGAGTTGGTACACAAGTTTCCTATGTCATGAACGAAGTAGGAGTAACGACAGCTTTTGTTGTAAGGGGTAACAATTTATATCGCTTTTCGTTGGGAAAATTTATAGAAATCGATGAGTTTCCTACAGCGACAGAGTTTAATAATATTACCCAGAATAAGGTTAGCTCCGGTGAAAAATATAATGAATCAATCTCGAATCTTGAAAAAATGGTTAGCCAGCTACTTTCTCAGAACAAAGAACTTATCGAAAGAACAAAAAGAATCGAGACTACGGTTAATGAAATAAAGGACATATTAGTCTCACTGCAAAATGACTTTAAGGAAATTAAAAAAGAAGATCGTAAAGAAGAGGAAAAGCTTGTTTTGCTATATAAAAAAATTGATAAAAGACTGGATGAGAAAAATGAAGAACTGAAAGAAGAAATAGACGCTTATACAGACATTGCTAAATCACTCATAACAAATTGGAATAAACTTGAACCCTTGAGTAAGGAATATTATCCTCTTGCTGAGTATTTATATTCCAAACTACAATCCCTGCCCGATATAGATTTTTCACCCGTTATTCTTCAATACTGTAGAACTATTGAGAACGAACTATTAAGGAAGCTGTTTATTAAATTTACTAAATTTCTGCTAAACAAATATGATCCTCTTGAAGACTTTTTAGTTGATGATTTATCTAAAGATGGAAAAGGGAAAGACAAGCCAATAAAACAATTTGCACATATGATCATCCAGTGTAGAGACAAAAATGACGACGAAATAAAATACACCTTAGGAACTATGCATTTTATTCTAAATTATGCGGCTTCTCAAAAAAATAAAGAAACGAGTCCTTTAATTAAGGAGTTTGTTGACTATATTGAAGATAAATTTGATAGTAAAATCGTACTTTCGACAAATTATTTAAAAGAAATAAAAGATATTATTGACGATTTTAGAAACAAGTGTGCTCACCCTTCTAAATTAAGTTTTAACGAAGCGAGAGAATGCAAAAAACGAATGCCGATGGATATAAATACTTTTATAGATTGTCAAAAATAATAACAACATGTATAAATTATCGCCTTCTGATTTTGCTTATCTTTATGAAGAATGTAAGCATTGTTATTATCTAAAAATAAAATATGGCATTACTCAGCCAAGCATGCCGATGCCAGGGGTGTTTTCGGCTTTAAATACCAGAATTCAGGGTTCTTTAGTTGGAAAAAACTTTAACGTTTTATCCCCTAGTTTGCCCGACTGTCAGGTTATTTTCCAGGAAGGATTTGTTGAATCAATTCCTATTCCCGACACTTCTTGTTTTATTAAAGGTAAGTATGATCTTCTATGTCAGAATTCAGATAGTACTTATACTTTAGTTGATTTGAAAATAAGCCAAGCGGATGTGGGTAAAATTGAAAAATATAAAACCCAATTAACGGCATATAAATACGCCATGGAGAATCCAAAAAGTAGTAATCCAATTAAGATTACTAAAATGGGATTATTAATTTTTTATCCCAACACAGTTTCTTTTGAAAATGAGAGTGCTAAGGTTGATTTTCCGCCCAAATGGTTAGAAATACCCGCCGATGAAGCTGCTTTTGTGAATTTTATTAAAGAAGTTGATAAACTTTTAGCTGGTCCGCTTCCAGCAGATAATCCGGAATGTAAATGGTGCAAATATCTTAAGGAGAATAAAGAATCAATGGGTGATCAAGAGAAATTCCCATTTTGATTAAATGCTAATATTGCTTAGTGTTGAAAAAAGCTGTTAGTTTTATTGCACCGGTTCTTTTTTTGATTTTAGCTCTTGTTGTTTCATTTCTCCTTACTTCTCCGTCTCAACCTAAATTTGTAATCGATATTCTGTTTTATACAAAAGTATTAATATTATTTTCTCTTGTCTTTACTCTGACTTATTTTATTGATATCGCTTTTTCCGGCTTCAAAAAACCGGTAGTTAAGCTAATTACTTTTGGGATAACCTTTATTCTTTCTTGTTTTTTATTCTTCATAGAAGACAAGATAACCAAGGACAGTCAACTGAATTTTGTTTTTCAAATATTTTTAGTGGTGATTGTGGGAGTATATGTCTTTTATTTTATCCGCTGGCCCCTAAAAGGTATTTTTTATTTAATTAAAAAAATAAAATGGAAATTTGTTCAAAGCTTTGTTGCCTATATTGAACACTTGATTGAACCAATTTATTATTTTCCCTTAAAACTAGTTACTTATTCGACTTATTATCTAATAAAATTTTTAATTAAGGTTACGATTGAACTGATTAAAATCATTATTGATGCTGGCAAATTTACCTTTAGAAGTTTTAGAAATTTTCTAAAATCCTTATTAGTTTTCTGTCTTGGCTTATATGTTATTGCCTCACTTTTTGTGATTGTTGATTATATTCGGACTCAATATGGTCAATACGGCAAGTTTTTTTGTTCGGCTGGAGTTAAAAATAAATTAAAAGGGACGGTGGTGAGGGTTGTGGGTGGTTATTCTGAAGGAACAGGTTTTTTTATCTCAGAAAATCAAGTGTTAACTAATTTTCATGTCATTGCTGATGAACCTAGTCCTAAAATAATTTTCCCTAATGGTAAATTTATTACTCCCATAAAAATTACTGGTGATAAAGATGCTGATTTAGCTATTTTATTTACCGAGTATGAATACCCAGAGATGGTTATGTCACTACCTAGTAAAATTTCCATCAAGGATGAAGAACCGCTTCTGGCAACTGGTTTTGCTATGGGAACAGATTTAGCTGGTAAAGCCACTGTCTTGAAGGGTAATTTTGCTGATTTTAGGGAGTCAAAATATGAAAGTGTCAGTTATATTCAAACTAATATTTCTCTAGTGGAAGGGATGAGTGGTGGCCCACTGACAGACCAATGCGGTCAGGTGGTTGGGATAAATACTGCCGGTCTAGCGGGATTATCAATGTTTATATCCGGAAGTGAAGCCAAAAAAATAATTCCTGATTTTTCAGATCAAGAAATTGAAAAAATTGATGTCGATCCCAGTAAATCACCGGAAGATGCAGTTACTGCCTTTTATACTTATCTTAAGGCTAGAAAAATGAAGGAGGGTTTTGATCTATTAAGCCGGGAATATCTTCAAAAGACTAATTTTGAAGAGTGGACTAGCCGATTTAAGGATATTTTGGATGTAGAAATTGTTAAATCAGAAAAAGTGGAAGATTCAAAAGATACTGTTAATGTAAAATTTGGCACTAAAAATTGGGTGACTGAAGAAACTGAATTTCACTATTACGAGGGAACTTGGAAAACAATTTTTGAAGACGGGAAATATAAGATGCTGAAAAGTAATATTAAAGAAATTGAAGATCCTGATTTTGATTGGTTTTATGACTAATTATCCGGTATCAGTTATATTTGACACCGTAAATGATATTATGAGTTATGGTCAAGATCAAAAAGATAAAAAAATCAGATGATCCTAGGGTGGGTGATAAAAACTTAATCCCAAGAAACGCCGCCATAATAGAACAAACCCTAGATTCTCTAGGAATAACCGCCAGGGTTGCCGAAGTAAACTATCGACCAAAAGATACTGAATTTTGTCTTGAAATAGCGCTAGGTACGCCACTCGAAAGCATTACCAAGCTACATAAGGATGTAGCCATGGCTTTAGCTTCTCCTACCGGTGATGTTGATATTGAAGCCCCAATTCCTGGACGATCTTTGATCGCAATTAGATTGCCATTTGATAAGCAGAGGTATGAGGCGGCAATTAATGCTTTTAAATTGAGGCAGAAAGAAGAAAAAAGAAATTCCAAAAAAAGCCGTACCACTGACAAAACCAAAACTGACAGACCAGAGTTTCCTAAAACGATTCGCGACTATCTAGCTGTAGTTTTTTATATTATTGCCGGTATTTTGGATATAACTACCCAGTACCTGCGTAAGTTAGGTAATTTTATTGAAGGCAGAGATCGTCAATTTTAATTTATATAAACATGCTGACTTATAAACCATCCCAAGAAGCCACTATAGAACGCGATGTCATGTTTGATGAGGCGGTTAAGCTAATCCAAGAAACTGGAGTCGCTTCGGCCTCGCTTATCCAAAGACGTTTAAAATTAGGTTATGCCAGATCAGCCCGACTTTTAGATGAGCTCGAACAAAGCGGAATTATTGGAGAAGTAAATGGAGCTAAACCCAGAGATATTTTAATTCCACATAAAAACAGAGAAGGTCAAACAATTATTCCTAAAAAAGAACCGAGTCCAGTAAAAATTGAGTTTGAAGAGACATTAGCTAGTTGGAAAAAGACAAAACACGCCGACAATGTATCTGAAAATTTTAAAATTGAACTTGGAATTGATGAAAATAAAAAAGAAGTAGATTTAAATCTTGAAAAATATGGCAACTTATTAATAATCGGCTCACAATTTACCTCAACTGTTGACTTGTTAAATAATATATTAACCACTAGTATGGCTAAATATTCACCTAATGAATTGAAATTAATTGTCATTGATGGCGTTAAAGGCGATCTGATTGTCCCCAATCAAGCTTCTCATTTATTGACGCCAATGATTGTCGAAGCAGAAAAGTCCGTTAGTGCTTTAAAATGGTGTGTCAATGAGATTGAAAGACGGATGAAACTGGATAATCTAAATCCTCAAGCTAAGGTTCTAATTTTGATCAATTCACTTAATCAAATTCTAAATTTTTCTCCATCAGAGATTGAAGATAATATTTATCGGATCATGGTCCAGGGAAGAAAATATGGCTTCTATTTTATTATCAGCACTGACTACGCCAATCCCAGAACAGCCAAATCAATTATAGCCAATAGTCCAGCTAAACTAGTCTTCAAGCCAACGGATAAAAAGATTGCTAGAGAGTCGGGTATACCCGAAGCCATCGAGCTTTCATCACCCGATGAGGCTATTTTAGAAACTATGTATGAAGGCAAAAGAAAACTGACAATCAATAAAGTTGATCCAAAGAAAATCTATAGAGAAATATTTGAATAGTGTTTTTCTATATCTATAAATATCTAAACTTATTCCATCAAATATACGCTTATTTCTTTATAAATTTTGTTGTTTCCATTAATATTTTGACTTCACCATTACTGTAAATATTTCTGTGATTTTCATTATCTTTATCCAAATTATTTAGAGCGCTGTGTACTAAGTTATATCCATTAGTAGAGAGTAATTCATTTATCTTTTTCAATAACTCTGGAGACATATTGATCATTACTCAATTATATCCTGAAATATAATTAACAATAGTTTATAGGTACTCATTTAGCTTAAATAGTAATATTTTAAGAGCCTGATTTTGAAAAAACACCAGTGAACGATACAATCCGCATATATGACAAAAGAAATTATTTACAACATGTTGATATCTGGTATTAAGGGATTTTTTGAAGGACTATGGTCCCTGCTTGTTGCCCTTCCTTGGTGGGTAAAGATTTTAGTAATTGTTTTAGTTTTATTTCCAATTTTCTTTAATAGATATAAAGGAAAAAGATATTAATGGACTACCTAAAAGACCGACAATATTATGAAGATTTATATGATTTACACACTATCGAAATTTGTATTGATTGGGTAAAATTAGCTTTAAAAAAGTGTAAAGAAGACAAGATTTTTAGTAAATTTCCAAAAAAAGATAAGATAAGAGGTAAAAATATTTTGATTGAGTTGCCACTTTATTACCAAAAAGGTGAACGTTATAGAGATAAAGAAAAGACGATTAACGAATGGATAGAAAAAGACAAAAATAAACAAGATAAATTTGACGACACAAGAGAACTGGACAGTATTTTTTGCCAGGAATGTAACTGGGCAATGAAATTAGAGGGAAAAAGTCTGCACGATTTTTCTGATGAACCATTAAGAATGCTTTTCTTTTTTGAGTGTCCTAATTGTCATAAACGAAGAGGTATTTTTGATGACGGAGAAGAATATAAAAGTAAACCAAGACTCTGTCCCAAGTGCGGTGATGAGCTTAAAATCAGTTATAAAAATGAAAAAGAAGTTTCATCCTTTACTGAAAAATGTAAAAGTTGTGATTATAAACTCGAAGATAAAACCGATTTTAAACTTTATGACGAAAAACAGAAGAAGAGGGAAGAGAGAAAAGAATATTTATTAAATAAATATCGTAAAGAATGTTGTTTAACACCTGAAAAGGGTGAGAATTATGTTTCCAGTCAAACCCAATTAATAAACTCAATCGATCGAATTAAAGAAACGGAAAGAAAAGAAGCCGATCCTATTTACCAAAAGGCCAGAGCCTTAAAGAAATTGAAAGTATTTGATATGGAAAAGTTGTTAAAAGAAACCTTGGAAAAAGAAAAATATATCGACCTTTCCTTTGATAAACCCGAGATTACTAAGGATGTAGTAATTCCATTCTCGGTTCAGGAATCGGACACTTCAAGAAGTGATTATGACAGCCAAAATAATCTAAAAAAGTTGATTAAAAAGACCTTAGAAGATACCAATTGGCGATTAATGAGTGATGGAATTAGCCAAAGGCTTGGGATATTAAATGGTAGAATCAGGGGCTACGAAAACGAGGATGATTTAGTAAAAATTGTAAAATATGCAAATGATCAATGACTCTAATCTTACAAAACTCAAAACTGGACTATTATTTCTAGATTTCGACCAGATCAACAAGGAGCCAGAATATGAAGCAATGGGAAGACAGACAAAAAAGCATTCTGTAATCTCCAAAAGATACCAATATGCTCAGGATTTAGAAAGGTCATTCATCGAGGCAAAACTTACCTCCAAGCTATTGCTTGAGGTAGATAATCTAATAAATGTTGATGAAAAAATATTTGAGCCTGAAGAAATAATTTCATACTACGACGGAATATTCCTGGAATACATTCATCAAATAAAAGACAAACTTTTCCGATTAATATGGTGGATAATTCAAAAGGATGATGTGAAGAATAAAATAGAAGAGCCTGACTCAATCAATCTGGGAAATTTTAAATCATATAAAGACATATTACTTGTGATAGGCATTAAAAAATATTTGGAAGATTGGAACCAAGGATTATCTAGCGGAATTGCAACTGCCTTAAGAAAACGGACACAACATCACCATTTTATTAGTAGGCTGCAATTGAACGAAGACTTTCAAAAAATCAGGATGTCAAAGTCAATGCTTTCTTCGGCTTCAATTGGGTACTTGTCTGAATACGGAAAAAATAAAATGAAACAAATTGGTGAAGAATCGTATAAAAAGTGGAGAGATGACGTAATTAACAAACAAAAAAATACATTGGATCAAATAGAAAGTAATTTAGAAAATGTGTCTAAGAAACTCATTGAGTTTTATAAATTTCCCATTGAGCCCAAAAAACAAGCCGAAATATTTAATACATATGCAGAACAGCAAAAAAAATTTGACATTGAAAACAGCACGTCTTTAGCTAAGATCGATGGGGCAATAAAAGGTCTCATTGACACGTTTATATTACATACAAAGTCATTTTTTAAAGAACAGTTAGTTTCAATTTACCTAGTAGGAAGTGTACCTCGCGGCGAGTTTGTTCTGGGTTCTTCAGACATTAATATCGTGATAATAACCAATAGTGACGCCTTTGACTCTTTTCCATCCAGAATGGATCCACTAATAAAAGTTAGATTTTTCAGTGAAAATAGCTTTTTAAGTGAAAACAATAAGAAATGGAGATTTATTTGTTGGTCTGACGGACTTCTTATTGAAGGTAAACAGTTTAAATTTAAAAAAGATGACTTTCCAAAGCCCGGTACGTTTTTAACATTACTTCTAAACAGCAATACTATTGATGAATTAGAAGAATTAAAACATAAAGTTGCTAATTTGAAGTCACCATCAAGAAAAATAATGCGGTTTTTCTGTTTAGAGGCAGTCAAATTAATGCTGGATTTTGGTTTTGGTGTTGCAATGGCAAACAAACCTTTTTACTCATCCAGCAGAAAAGTCAAAATTGAATACGTCAAAAAGATGTTTCCGTCGGCATTAAGACAAACAAAAACATTTGAAATTATATATAAAGGGGCAACTGTTAATCAGAAAGATTACGTTTTCATGTTAGACACATTTCTTAAAAATGCGAGAAAAAACTACACCAAGCTTTCTGAAGTTGCCCAAAGTGCCGTAGAGGGTTAGTTATATCATCTTGTATATCAAACAATATCACCGTTTCGGTTCATTCCTTTTTTATAGTGTCTCATTTGTCTCATTTAGCTTCAAATCTTTGATAGAATGAGACAGTGGGTAAGAGGGTGTTATAGGGATAGAAAGGTTCCAGACCCCAATGCTCCGCCAAAGGGTCAAAGTTCTATGCGACCCCTGTGGTATAGTAACTTTTCCCCAACCTGTGTTCTTTATTTTTCAAAAGCAACATTTTTTGTTAGATAGCCTATAATACGGTAAAAGTGGTAATATGTATTATGAATTTCGTAACCCTTCCGAAACTAAAAAATGGCGACAAGGTGGCAATCCTATCACCATCTTTTGCCGCTCCGGCCGTTTGGCCTCATGTTTACAAGCTTGGCTGCCAACGTTTACGTGATGTTTTTGGTTTAGAACCTATTGAATTTCCCACCACCAGGAAATTGGGTGCAAGCGGTGAAGAACGCATAAAGGATTTGGTTGATGCCTTTGAAAGTAAGGATATAAAAGCAGTAATTGCTTCTCTTGGAGGCGATGACCAAATAACTTACATAAAAAAACTACCCAGGGAACCTTTTATTAATAATCCAAAACCATTTTTTGGCTATAGCGACAATACTCATTTCATTAACCACCTCTGGTTGAATGGTATTCCCTCATTTTATGGCGGTTGTTTGTTTACTGAATTTGCCATGCAAGTAAAAATGGACGAATTTACCGTTGATTATTTAAACCATGCTTTTTTTGATAATGGTTTTTTTGATTTAAAGTCCAGTCCGACATTTAATGATATTGGCCTTAACTGGAACGACCCATCAACAATAAACACAAGAAGGAAACATCAACAAAATCCATTTTGGTCATGGGATTCTCTAAATAATTCTCAGGGCATTACCTGGGGTGGTTGTGTAGAATCAATTGATGATATGTTGCGCCACGGCGCCACTATTCCCAACCTTAACGATTTTAAAAATATTGTTTTATTTTTAGAAACTTCAGAAGAAATTCCTGATCATTTTTATTTCCGTCGTGTTTTGCGTGCTTTAGGTGAACGGGGGATTCTAAGTAATGTTCAGGGTCTGCTTATTGGGCGACCCAAGGCGTGGGAGTTTAATAAACAAAAGACAGATAAAGAAAAAATTATCTATAAAAAAGCCCAACAAGAAATGGTTTTAGAGGTTACTAGGAAATATAATGAAGATATTCCTATAATTCAAAACATAGATATTGGTCATACTGCCCCCCAAATTCCCTTGCCGGTTGGCAAAAAAATAAAAATAGACTCTTCAACTAAATCTATTCAAATGGAATTTTAATTAATAGATATTTTTTACATTGGAATTATCATCTTTAGCCTGTTTTAGTGAAAAATAGTTGAAATATCTGATAAAAATAGTATCATACCCTGAATGAGCCATTTTAAACCAGAATTCGAAACACTTATTGTTCCCGGTTTTAAGCCCTTGATAATTAATAATGGAAATGAAGAAGGGGCGTCAACTACAGACAAAAACCCACAAAAAACAGTTATTGAAACCAGAGTATTTACACAGGCCTTTACAAAAAATAGTGAGAATAAAACAATACCAACCATGCAATAAGGGAAACTATGGTTTAAATGAAACATTATGGTAACAGAATCTTTTAGAAAAATTGACGCTCATAGTCATTTTGGTAAATCATATTTCGGCCCAGATAGTATTCCGCAAGACTATCTTAATAACGCTAGAAGCTTAAACATAATCGCTTCGGTCATTTCACCGGCTCCAACACCAGAAATAAAGAACAATGAATTGATTTTTAGACCCTGTATCTGGAAACCGCGAGAATCACCAAACCAAGTTCAGTATGTATCACAGGAAGAAAACACCTTAACAGGTGAAACTATTGAAAATTCGGTTCAAAGAAATCCATATTTTGAGACCAATGAAAAATTAATTAATTTTGTCCGTGAAACAAATTATATCTCATCAAGCCCAAGACTAATGGTCATGCCCACTTATCACCCTCTCTTAGATGATTTAAAAAAATTTACCCTATTGCTGGATCAACCCGAGGTTGTCGCCATTAAGATTCATGGAATAGCCACTTTTACAGGACCAGAATCAATATCAAGACAAGCAGTAAAAGAAATTCAACGCCGCCAGTTGCCGGTTGTTGTCCATACCGACATGTACAAGGGGGAAATTACTAACCAACTAGACTTCGCGAGAGAAATGAATCACCCTCGAAAATGGGCCCGATGGTCTATAGAAAACTCAATTCCTATACTTTTGACACATGGTGCCCGTCTTGACATCGAAACTATGAAAATTATTAGAAATAAAAAAAACATTTTTGTAGGCTGCTCTCCTGATTTATATCTTTTTGAAGAAAGAACCCATTCTTTGGCTGTTCCGACAAACAATTTTCTTTCAGACCTGTTCAATCTTACCTGTCCCGAACAATTAGTTTTTGACATTGATTTCGGCTGGAACTTAAAAAACACAAAAACAGGGTTCGAAAAAGATTGGGACATGGACAAAAGGATAGAGCTTAACGCTAAAAACAAAAAAATTATTAGACGGGATCTAGAAAACATATATTTTAACAATGCCTCTAATTTTTATAAAATATAGATAATTTAGAAAAATATGAAAGAAATTATTGATAAAATCGGCGACAAATTCTCTTTAAACGATTTGGTTTCAGCTAAGCTACAGCCCTCTGACTCACAACTTTTGCTTTCCGAAATGTACCGACATCAAGTCGAGCGCATTAGCCCCCCAGAACTTTTAAAAAAATATCAAGACAATAAGTTTATTATCAGCGCGTCCATTCCCCAGTCCGAAGCGATTAAGTTGGACGAAAAGTGTTTTTCTTGTTTACCAAGTGAATTTGAGAGTGTTGAGTTTTCACCAGTTGCCCCTCTGGGTTTAAATAGTGTTTTGTCAAACTTAAGTCAAAACATTATCATGTCTTGCGTTAGAAATGTAGAAGTAATGGCTGATCCAACAACGGCGATGGCCTTGGAGTGTTCTTCCAGAAGAAGGCAAGATTCCACTAAACAGTATAATCTTGCGACCACCATGAGATGTTTACGGTTGCAACCTTTTGAAAAAGAAACCGGCTTCACTTCTCATTTTAGAGTTTTCGCTTTGGGCTCTTCAGATAGATACTCAAAAGATATCTCCAGTACCCTGCTGTTAAAGCAACTTAACTCAACTCTAAAAATCATTGATGAAATGAGTTGCTTTACTGAAAGTCCAGTTCAAAAGTCAGTTTATATCTCAAATATTTCTCTTACAGAACAAATAATTAGTAAATTGTCTGCAGATAGGGCCTCAATTGGAAAGCACACTCAGGATAAAAACTTCGATTTATTTAAATATTTATCAATTGACAATCCTTCTCAGGTGAATTCAATAAACCAGAGTGAAAACTCGTATTTATTAAATAACTTTCCCCAAGAAATGGAAAAGCTCCGCAACTTTGAAAGCAATTTTTTGCCAAGTCTCAAGGCGAAATATCCTGAAATCAACTTTATATTTGACCTGAGTCGAATTGCTGGAATTGGCTATTACAATGGTGTCTGTTATAAGGTTCTTTGTACAAATCAGGACAACCTGACTGTCCCCATAGCCGATGGCGGTTCTTCGGATTGGGTGTCCCGACTATTATCAGACAATAAAGAATGTTATTTTTCTACCGGAATCGGAACAGAGTTATTTTACAAGTGCTTTAATAATCGCCAACATTAATATATTTTTATATATATTCATTATAATAAACAAATACATGCCAACACAAAGGTTTAAATCATTTTTTAAAGATTATTCAACTAATGTTGACCAGGCTGATAATCAATATTTCTGGAAACTTTCGGACGATATCATTCAATCAATTATTGAAAAAAATATTGGTAATCAGATAAACAAAAACACAACTATTTTAGATGCAGGTGGTGGGACGGGAAGGTGGATTCTTAAGTTTTCCAAAAAATATCAATGTAACTTTATACTTTATGATTTATCAACTTCCATGCTTGAAGTTGCGAAAAATAAAGATTCAATAAAAAAGCTCGGCGACAAAATCAGAATTGTAAATGGTGATTTAGAAAATATGTCAGCCATCAAAGACGCCTCAATAGACTACGTTACTAGTATTTATAACCCGATTAGTTTTGTTAAAAATGTTGAAAAAGTATTCTCAGAGTTCAATAGAATACTAAAAAAAGACGGTTTAATTATGGTCATGGGACAGGGTTACTATAACGCCCTTTATTCAAAAATAAATAATTATGTTGCTGATACAAAAGAGCTTGAAGAGTTGTTGGGCAAAAGTCTCGTCTCGTGGAACAAAAGCGTTCCCAAACTTAAAGTTTTTACAAAAGAAACGCTTGAAAAATTAGCTACATCCAATAATTTATATCCGGTTAAAACGTATGGAATACCAATTTTTGCTCAGCCACAGTTTGAAGATTTTGATTCTGAAAATAAACAAAAGAGTCCTTTGTCAAACAAGTTAGAAATAGATAATAAATTCTATAAAGCAGTTTTTGAAATCGAAATGGCTTTCAATTCTCAAGATTCAGTTGTCAATAGGGGAATGAATCTTATGATTGTCGCCAAAAAGAAATAATTCTTAAAACGCAGATTCAATGCCGTTAAACCTCGGCAATAATTGGCAATCTCTAATATCATCGTGTTTTAGCAACCAAAGAATAAACCTCTCGATTCCCATTCCGAATCCAGATGTCTGTATGGGATATTTTTCCTTCATATATATGTACCATTCATAGGGTTTTTTATCCACATCGTGAATATTCAAAGCTTTTTTCACCTCCTCTCCGTTGGAGTGTCTTTGGCCAGACCCAATCGTTTCACCTATTCCCATGAGGAGGTCTGCGTTCAAGGCCTTAGTTTCATCTTTTGGATCAAACTTTTGATAGAAGGGTACTGCCATGTGATCAAAATTCGTCAACCAGACGTAGCCATTAAAATGGCCTATTAGTTGTTTTTCACCCGCCGAATTTATTGTCCTGAACATGCCATTATCTGTTACGTACAAAGGACTGTTGTCTAATATTTTTACCGCTTCATCAAAAGTACACCTGGGAATAGATTTAGCAATTTCTAAAAAATTTGTCAGATGATTTACATCTCCCGCAATATCAACTATTTCCTTCTCGCATTTTGACAACAAATGGTTGACTAAATATGATAAATAATTTTGACACAATTCTATTACGTCATCTAACCCGCCGGGTATCTCCGCCTCTGAGTGGAGGAACTGCGACAAATGTCTTTTATCAGCCTTTTCTCCTCGAAACGACGGAGCAATGTAATATGCCCCCTCCTTGTTTAGCCTACAAGCATATTCCAAAAAAAATTGCATTGAGTCCGCTAAATACGTCTCTACCCCATCAATTTGTATTTTAACCGGAGTTGAATCACTTCCTAGCCCCATTGGGCTGGAGATTGAGCCGGTTGTAATCGGAAAATGAAAAAATCTAATTCCCTTTTCCCTGTAAAAATCTGACGTTGCCCTAGTAAATTCATCCTGAATTATACATAAACTTTTATACCACCTACTTTCCAACACCTTCTGGTAATGGCTATCTAAATTTGTCCATGATCTCGGTGCTTTTACTGTCATATCTTTAAAAATTGTGTCTTATTATACGTTATAATTTTAAAAAATTATACTCTCAAAATTAATAATTTTGAATAAAATCCGGTATTTAATTTATACCAGTATTGAAATTTCCCATCTTTCGGTATAAAATATCACATGTATCCGGAAATACTAAAAAGCGGTGAATCCATTGATGGGATTAATTTTGCTTCAGAGAATCTTGTTCGGGCTTATAATATTGCCTCAAAATCACACGAAGGCCAGCTCCGTAAATCCGGTGAACCATACTTTAATCACTGCGTCGAGGTACTTAAAATAATCAAAAACGAGTTTGGAATAAATAATGAAAAATACCTCATTGCCGCTCTCCTACACGACACCATAGAAGACACCCCCTTAACACTTAAGCAGGTTAAACAACAATTTGGCCAGGAAGTGGTTGAGTTGATTGAGGGGGTAACCAAGCTTGAGAATGGCGACGACAAGGACACTCTTTCTAAAGTTTTGGACAAAAGTTATCTTAATCCCGGAGTCGCTGTTATTAAATTGGCCGACAGACTCCATAACATGAGAACTTTGGCTTTCATGAAACCGGAAAAGCAATATATAAAATCCAAAGAAACCATGGAAGTTTACACTAAATTAGCCGAATCATTAGGTATGTGGGAAGTTAAAACTGAACTGGAAGATTTAAGCTACCAATATCTTAGTCCCAAGGATTATTTAAAAACCAAAAATCAAATTGACAACGACCCTCGACGGAATCCGCTCTTCTTAGCTCACATAAAAAGCGGTTTGGAACAACTTCTCGAAGAAAAATCCTATCAGGGAAGTATTGAAAGTAGGTTCAATGGTTATTGGGCCTTAAAACACAAACAGAAAAAAGATGCCATGCGGGGTGTGTGTGACCCAAACAATTTTTCAGGCATAAATGATCTTGTCAGTTTCCGCATTAATTTATCTACCCTTGATAATTGTTATTCTTTTCTAAAAAATTTACATGAAAAGTTCGGTGAAATGGTCGACTATGACCGTTTTGACGAGTTTATTGGCGCTAATGGACGTATAAATGGTTATCAAGCCATTCAAACGACAATAAATTTCTATCAGGGGCCGGTAGAAATTGCCCTGGTCACTCCGGCGATGGAAGAATTTAATAACCACGGAGTACTTTCTCTAATTAAAAATAACCAGCAATCAGAATTAAAAAAATATGTTTTGAAACTGGTCTTTACCCCCACTGGTGGTATTAGATTTTTGCCCAAAAATGGCACTGGCGTTGACTTTGCTGCTCTAATCAACCACCGCCTCTTGGCTGATGCCGAAAAAATCTCTGTCGATGGCTTAGAAATGCCCATTTCTGCTATCATCCCCAACGCCAGTACCGTCGAGGTAATTACTGGACACGAATCCAGACGTGCCCCTCTTGCTGATTTGGAGGAATTTTGTGATCTTCCTGAAACCCGAAAAATCATTTCAGAACAAAGAAAATTGGCCATAAGAGACAAATTTATCAATCAGGGTAAAGAAATTATGGAAAAGATGCTCTCTCCCCGCGGTCTTCTTGACCTTTCTGATCTGGGAGACACTATCAACCCAATCCTTTACAATTTTGGTTGTCAGGGTTGTGATGAACTTTATTTTTTGCTTGGAAACGGTGCTCTCGATGTTAATGAATTAAAACAAGAGTTAAATCACTATAAAATCAACAAAAAAAACCTTCAAATGACTTCAATTAAATTAAGTGGTCGCGATCAACCAAAAATTTTGATTGATGTCATCAAATTAATCAGCGACATGGATGCAAACATAATTCATATTAGCCAGGAAAATCAGGATAATATTTTTAATCTTAGAATTATTGTCAAAGGATTGGTCCCCTCGGATACGGAAGAAAGTGTAATAGACAAAGAAAAGGAATTTAGGGAAATATTAAAGGGGGATTCCCGTTTCACTTCCTGCTACGTTGTCTAAACAACCTTCTCTTGCCAAAGTTGAGTCTTACGTTTTACAAAGAACTCTCAAAAGTTTGTATCCATCCCCGCCATTTTTCATTGTCCACTTGTATTTCCCATATTCTCTTCATCGCATATATTATAAAAATAAGAATTGTACAGCAAGCTTTCCAAAACCTTAAAAACAACTGCCAATAAATTTTTCCGTTGTAGAGAAGTACTTGAAACGTTGGGCTAAACTAAAATAGTAGGTATTTGTAATATATCCTATATTGTGATAAAATCCCGCAATGTCTATTAAGGAGGTAGTTCGTCAGGACGATACTTGGATGGCTTTAGATCCTGTTGTGGGATGTCTAAAGAACTGTCAATACTGTTTCATGCAGACTTATGGCATGACTCCTAAGAATTCAGAAATTATAGCCGAGCCCAAAGAAGCCATTGCTCAACTGCTATCCTCAGCAACCTATCATCCTGATTCTGTTGTTATGTTGGCCAGCGAAACAGATGCCTTCATGAACAAAAAAAATACTGAATATTTCAAGAGATTAATTAACGAGTGGACAAATAGCAAAATACCCAATCCCATCGCCATGGTAACCAAATGCCACATACCTGACGATTTTATTAAATTTGCCCAAGAATCCGAAGCAAAAATAATCTTCTATTTAAGTTATTCCGGTTTAACCAAACCCATCGAACCAACTACCAGAATCGAAGATTTGAAAAATAACTTTATCAGATTAAAAAATGCAAACTTACCAGTCATTCACTATTGGCGACCATTTTTACCTCAAAATTCTTCACCTGAAATTATTAATGAAGTGGCCAAAAATGTTGTTCCCTATGCAGACTGTTCCATGATAAATGGGTTAAAAATAAACGACGGAATTATCGAAAGACTAAAAACATATTGGCCAGAAATTGAAAAATTCAAAGGTATTGACGAACAAATTGGTTCGGTTTGGCCCAAAGGTACGAGAGAATATCTTAAAGACTTTATGTCTGCTGAGTATCCAAACTATCCAATATATTGGACAAATTCATGCGCCGTTTCTCACCAGCTTAATAGGCCTGACTTTAATGCCTTTTTTGGTACTGTTTACTGTGGAAATTCCAATTGTCCTCCCAAACAAAGAGACCTCTGCAAAAAAAATGATATCCCGGTTGCATCACGCGAACCTGAACTTAAACTAGCGCTGGATAAACTTAATATCAAAAATGACTACAAAATCACCGGAAACTCAGTTGTTATGGAAGGTTCTTTAAACCATGCACAAATAGTTTATTTACGTCAAAGAGTAAATTCTCCAATCATTGCCCCAAAATATATCTGTACCAATGAATGGAGTGGAATGGTCCTGCAAAGACCAGATATAGAAATTTAAATAATATATGAACCAAGTCAAAGAAATATTTAACCAAACACTCTTCGTCAAAGAAAAATTCAAAAAAATAGAAACTAAAGAATGGTCTACCAAAGAGTTTGGCACAGAACTAATGGTTCAGACGGGACATCTTAGCGATATTCTTTTGCGTCAGGGTTTCAAACATAACCCATACAACATTGACGAAAACAACAAACATCTTGGCGACGAAATGTCAGATATTCTTTTAAACACTTTTTCGATTATAGACACCACAGGCATAAGTCCTGAATCCTTAACCAGAAGCATTCAAAATGAAATTAGTTCAGGCACTTTAGTCGAGTCGCTAGATTGGAAGCAAGTCGGGGATTTTGGAATCGAACAAAGCCGACAAGAGTCTCCGGAAAAGCCAATTGACCAATCTCTTTTTGAAAAAATTATTAAACATTCAAGTGAAATGTTTTTCCTTACCAGAAATGAAGAATTAGTCTTAGAAGATATTTTAAACACTGCCACCAAACTAACCATCAATACTTTTGCTCTTGGTAAATATATGGAACTGAACCTACCCGGTTATTTTGACAAGATGACTGTCGAATCAGAAGCTTTTGTTGATCAAAAATATCTTAAAAATATCGAATCTTATCCGTATAAAGTCGCTCCCATCAATCTGGTAATTGAAGAATCAGCTCTACCTTTTCTTGAAAAGCCACCGGCAATTAAATTGCCAAATGTTGAGCCATTACCCTTCCTATTATTGAGATCAAGTGGACTTTCTTGGGCTGACTTCACTCGAGAAAAAATACAAGAAGGCGGCTTTTCCATTGATCATGAAAGGGAAGTTACCGACTTTGAGGTATTAGCCAGACATCTTTATCCCGCTTTTGCCGATAAAGAAGAAACCTATCTTTGGTTTCTAATTTCCAGAAAAGCCTTTCCCGAGAATTATAATATCGGCCACGCCTTTGTTCTTTCGGAAAAAGACGCCGAAAGATATGCAGAAATTGACTCATTAAAAAGAAAAATCAGGTCCTCAATTGGCCCACTTCCTTTTCGAGTTCAGTACCAAGGTAAAAATATTTTGACTGACCTGCACCACATCCATGCTCCGGATCCAAAAGACTATAAAAACGAATACCAATATCTAGTTGCCCTATCAAAAAGAACATCTCTGTAAAAAAATGACTCGAGAAACCGTTAAACATCTTCCTTTTCATTTCGACATACCAATTGACATCAGAAAACAGCCCGAAAATCAAAAAATAATTAACACAATTTTGTCTGATTTCAATTGTAATGATGTTCCGGTTGAAATGGTGAGTGACGGAGATGTTCACTATGTGTATCGTGTCGAGGCATCTCCTCAAAAAAAGTTTTATATCAAGATTAGGAGAGAACATTTTAGATCCAATCCCAATATTTCTATCGACCCAAAAGAGATTCAAATGGAAAAAAAATCCATTGATATTTTAAACGAGTGTCTACCTGGTGTCGGTCCAAATATATTGAAATTCTATCCAGAATTTTCCACTCTTTGTCTGGAAGATGTAGTTGGCAAAAATGGAACCGCTACTGACTTACTTGTCAATTCTGATCCAAATGAATATTGGGAATTAGGGGAATTTGTCGGCAATCTTCACAGGTCACTTAAGGACAAAAAGGATCAAATTCGAGGTAATTTCGAAGAAATATTCTATAAAAACAGTTTGTATTATCGCTTAGGTTTTTTAAATATTCCCGAGGTCGATAACCTTGTTTTTGACCTATACGAACTTCCAAAACAATTGATTCATGGTGACCTGACAACCCGGAATATAGTTTGGGACAAAGAAAACCACAGTTTTCGTCTTTATGATTTAGAAACCATGCATAACGGCAATCCAATTTTTGACCTGGCCTATTTAGAAGCTCACATAATTCTTGAAAACTCTTCAAATCCGAGACGTCTCAAAGAGCTCCTAATAAACTTTAGGAATGCTTATAATCAAAACTATCCAATAACTGATGAAAATACCGAGATCAGATTAGCCCATGCTTTAGTCTTGCTCAGACTAAGAGGTAGCTCTACCTTTGAACCAAGAAATAAATTCAGTCATGCGGAGCTTGATAATTATTGCCAAAGAATAATTTCTCAACCAACTTCCAGACCTCTCACTTGGGATTCGTTATAAAGTCTCAACCAACAATAAACTTTTCAGGTTCTCCATAAACAGATAACAAGACTCCAACCCCAGCAAAGAAAACAAACAAAAATACCGAGGATATGAACAATATAGTCAATCAAATAACGTATATAATCTACATATGTCACAACTTTTTTTAACTTCAGCCAGTGATTACGTCATGGACGATATTGTCACCAAATTGCCAAAAAACGCCACAGAATATAATGTCGCCTTTATCAATACGGCGGCAGAGGTAGAAGCGGGGGACCATTGGTGGGTCAGGGCTGAAAAAGAAGCATTGGAAAAAGTTGGTTTTCATGTTGATGAATTTTCTATCAAAGATATGTCTCCCGACGACATAAAGGTAAAATTAGCCGATAAGCAGATAATTTATTTTTGTGGTGGTAATACTTTTTATTTGCTCGACCAGGTCATCAAAACGGGTTGTGGCGAAATTATCAAAAGAAAACTCAACGAAGGTGTCATCTATATGGGTTCCAGTGCCGGTTCCATGATTGTCGGTGTCCGCATTGATTTAATGTCAAAAATTGATGATAAATCCCAGGCTCCTGATTTAAAATCCACCGGCCTAGGTATTATCGACATTGCCATTTTGCCTCACTGGGGTAGTGACATCTTCCGCGAAGGTTATCTAAGCGACATCGAATCCATGTACACCGAGGGTGTCAAAATCATCCCCCTCACCAACCATCAATATCTCTGGGTCAATGGCGATTCAATGAAAATAGTACAAGTGGAAAGATAAATTAATAAAATAGTGTATAAAAGACATAGATGATTGCTAAACCTTTTTTAAAATGGGTTGGAGGAAAAACCAAGCTAGTACCTGAACTAGTGGCCATGTTTCCCAAAAAATTTAATAATTATTACGAGCCGTTTGTAGGCGGTGGAGCCTTATTCTACGAGGTGGTTCAAAAATATAAAGTTGGATTTTCCAGCATAAATGACATTAATAAAAAATTAATTACAGCTTATATTCAAATCAAACAAGATCCTAAGGGATTAATCAAATTTTTAGAAGAAATAGACAAAGAATATAAAAAACTTTCATTGAAAGAACAAAGGGGATATTTCAACTTAACAAGAATAAAATATAATGAGGGAAATATAGACGATACAATGACTGCTGCCTATTTAATCTTTCTTAACAAAACCTGTTTTAATGGCATGTACAGGGAAAATTCAAAAGGAGAATATAATATTCCCTTTGGTGATCAGAAAAATCCAAACATCTGTGATGAAGAAAATATATTAGCGGTTTCAAGATGTCTAAAAGACACAAAGATTACAAATCTTTCTTTCGAGGACTCTGTTAAAAAATGTAACAAGGGTGATTTGATTTATTTCGACCCTCCCTATTACCCAGTTAACGCAACGTCAAATTTTACTGGTTATTCAAAAAATTCATTCGGTGAAACGGAACAAAGAAAACTAAGAGATGTATTTATATCTCTGGCCAAGAAGGATTGTTTTGTGATGATGAGCAATTCACACACACCATTCATTGAAGAATTGTATAAAGATTTTTATATTAACTACCGTTATGCCGCTAGATCAATTAATAGCAAGGGTGACAAAAGGGGAAAAATAAAAGAAGTTGTCGTAACGAGTTACCCGACTTCTGGTACGGGTAATCCGATTTTGTGCAAGGGTAGATAGTCAAAGTAATACGAGCAACCACTTATAGAAATAATATAGTCAAGAACATCTTTATAGGCTGGTTTATCAAACCAATCCTTGTTCAATATATAAATATACTGAACCTCGACGTTTAACCTCGAAAGAAGTTTTCGGTATTCTTTTATCTTAAAATCGCAAGTTTGTAGTTTTTCATCCGTCGAACCAGCAACCTCCTGATGTTTTATTTCTAGTATAAAAAAGGTATTATTTACAATAACAAAAATAGAATCATCCGGTAATAACCTTTTTGAAATATATTTTTTATAGTCAATTCCATTTTCTTCTAAGTAATCATATAATTCAAATTTCTTAAACGTTTTTGCAACCTCCTCTCCCTTATAAAACACACAATGATTATCAACAGAATAGTCTTTTTTAGATGAGATAAACGTCAATAAATCGACTTTTCCTTCATAGCTTAATCCAGTCCTTGTATTTGCTCCGCCTATACCACCTTTTATCATATACGTGATTTTAACAGACTTTTATATCTCTTTATAGAAAGGTCAAGATATTCTTTTTCAATATCAATCCCCATAAATTTACGCCCGTGGGCGATTGCGGCCATACCTGTTGTTGAGCTACCGGTAAAAGGATCGAGGACGATGTCGCCTTCCTTTGTACTTGATAATATAATTCTATTTAATAAATCTAATGATTTTTGAGTCGGGTGCTTTCCAAAAGTCTTCTCCTCTTTTTTAGGAGTATATATCGCCCACACAGATCTCATTTGAAAACCTTTCTTTTTTAAAAAATCATCCGGCCAATCAGAATTTTTTACTAAGTCGTAATTAAACGTATGAATCCCTTTTTTCTCTTTTCTGGCCCAAATTAAGGTTTCATGGCTAGCTGTAAAGAACCTGCAACTTAGGTTGGGGGAGGCGTTTGGCTTATACCAAACAATTTCATTCAAAATCCGATAATCATTTAATTGTAAGGCGTATCCACATTGATAAATTGAATGATAGGTTCCACTAATCCAAATCGTCCCATTCGGTTTTAATACTCTTTTACACTCCTTTATCCAACTTATATGAAATTTTAAATTTTCTTCTAATCCCTTTCCCATATCCCATTCAGCTTTTTTGACACTCACCATCTTTCCGTTCTGGCAGGTAAAAGTTCCATTGGATAAAAAATAAGGTGGATCTGCAAATATCATGTCCACAGAATTATCCTTAATTCTCTTTAATACGTTCAAGCAATTTCCTTGATATAAACAAAAGTTTTTTTCCTTAAAATATGGTTCCATAAATAAATACTACGCCGAATAAAACCCGAAGACAATAGTATAAAATATAACAAATTATTTTTTGATAAATATTTTATAATCCCCTTATGAAAACACTCGTCGTCTTTTACTCCCGCACCGGAAACACTAGAAGAATGGGGGAGCTTATTGCCCAAAAACTACATGCCGATATTGACGAAATTATCGACCAAAAAAGTCGTAGCGGTATTATTGGTTGGATATTAAGTGGTCGTGACGCCATGAAAGAATATTTAACCAAAATTACTTTTACAAAAAACCCTGCTGATTACGACTTGGTTATCGTTGGAACCCCCATTTGGGCCGGCTCCTCTACCCCTGCTTTTCGGACTTATTTGACCGAAAATAAAGGCAAAATTAAAAAAGCCGCTCTTTTTGTTACTGCCGGCGGCGAAGGTCCTCAAAAAACAGTCACCATTCTTGAAAATATTTTAGATAAACCATGCCTTGCCTCTGTCGGCTGGCTCGACTCCGAAGTCAAACAGGACGACTTGCAACCTAAACTCGATGGTTTTATCAAAGCTATTGGTAAATAATGCCCTGCTTTGAAAGAAACCCCGCCCCTTTATTGTATATATACTAGTACATAAGTATGTTTAATCGAAATTGCCAAAATTTGGAAGATAAGGAATTGGTGGCGCTGTCACTTCAGGACAGTCAGTATTTTTACTGTCTGATGAAACGCTATGAAGACAAGTTGACCAATTATGTCCGCCGTTTTACTTATCTTTCCGACGACGACATTGCCGATGTTGTCCAGGAGTCATTTATCAATACCTACCAGCATCTCAACGACTGCGATTGTAATTTAAAATTCAGCTCCTGGCTTTACCGTATTGTCCACAACCAAGCTATTAATTTTATTAAAAAAAATAAACAATCTTTAAAAATTGAAATGATCGACAATGACGATGAATTCGTCGATTGGTTGGTGGCTGACACCGATATTGAAAAAGAAACCATTACGAAACATTTTAATGATTATGTCACTACCATTTTAGAAAAATTAAAACCCGATTATAAAGAAGTCTTAATTTTAAAATTCTTCGAAGACAAAGATTATCAGGAAATTAGCGACATTTTACAAAAGCCCATGGGAACAGTCGCCACCCTTCTTTCCCGGGCAAAAATTCAATTCAAGGAGATCTATGAAAAAGAAAAAAAGTATTAGTGACCAAACCTTAAGCGTCATTAACCGCCGCCAAATAAAACCCATTCCCAGATGGGAATTTATCGCCAAAAACTGGGGCTTATGGACCGGCCTTATTCTCTGTTTAATTCTGTTAGTACTCGGCTTCGCCCTGTCTATTTTTGGTGTGGTGGGCAACATTATTGTCCCTTATCTATGGCTCTTTATTGCCGCCATCTTTTTTGGTCTGTCTTATTTTCTCTTTGAAAAAACCAAAGGGGCCTATCACTTTCCTCGCTGGCAGGTGGTTGTGGCCATTGTTGCCCTTGCCTTGATTGTCGGTGGCGCTTTTTTCAAAATTGGCCTCGCCAACCGTCTCGATAACAGTCTGGAAAACAATTTTCCCGGTTATCGTCGTGTGGTCCCCATGAGAATTCAGGCCTGGAGCAATCCCGGTTCCGGCTATTTATCCGGAACTATTACTAAGATAGTAGATAGTGACAACTTCGAATTAAAAGATTTTTCCGGAAAATCCTGGATTATCACTGCTAACAACACCTTAATCCGTGGCCGGGTCATTATGACCGTAGGGGAAGAGATCAAATTGATTGGCTCTCAAACTGCTGACAACGCTTTCAGCGTCAGAGAAATCCGTCCCTGGACTGGCATGGGTCAAAACATGATGAAAGAAAATTATTAATTGACTTGTATTACTAATAGACTGCGCGAGTCTTTTAATAATTTAAAATATTTCTATGAAAACTCAAATTGTTTTAGGAATGGCTGCTTTAGCTCTTGGGCTAGTAGCTGTTAAATCTTTTGCTCCTGTCCTCGCTTATCGTGGTGATGCTACCGTTAAAGGTCCCAATTACACCGAAGAGAGACACAATACTAATATTACCGCCTTCCAAAAAGGGGACTATAAATCATGGGCTGCCAACATGGCTGGCCGTGGTGCAACCAGATTCGTCACCGAATCTAATTTTAAAGAATTCGCCGCTGCTCAAGTAGCTGCTCAAAATGGTGATTCTACTTTACTCAACGCCTTCCGTAGCAAATACGGTATGGGACAGGGTAATGGTCAGGGTCGTGGCATGGGCATGCACACCAATCAGTAATTTTATATTACTCACAAAAAATACCCCCGAAATGGGGGTATTTTTATATCAATTCTTAATTGAATAAATTCACCAACCAGCCAAATATTCCCTTGGCCTTATTCTCTATATCAATTTTATTCTGTAAGGAAGTATTTTGATAAACCATCAGATCGATTGTTTCCTGGAGCTGTTGTAAATCTCCCGTATTTCTAATTTGAAGCTTCAGTTCTTCCAATTGCTGAATCATCAATCTGTTTTGCTCCATCTTTTGTTCTAATGACTGGGTTAATTTTTTGTCTGAACCAATCAATAATTTTTTAAGGGTACCTCTGGAATTTAATCCTTCAAAATCAGATTTTATCTGATCCTGAACTTTTAACTGATCCTGAGCGATAGCTTTAACTTCTTGGCCGATTCCACCCTTGGCCCCTACTGTGTCAATCAACTGATGTACCTGATCAGACACTTTGGTTAAGCTTTGGTTTACATCCTGATTAAGTTGCTCACTTTCCTGGGTTTTAACACTTAACTGTTGTTCCTCGCCTTGATTTTGGGTTTGAACCTGGTTTTGATTTTGAACTGCATTCCCGGTTGGGCTGACTACCTTTTGAGTATTAGTCACCGTTTGACCGCTCGAAACAGGCTGTGACTGTGTATCCGCAGAGCCTTTGGCTAACGCAGGGGTGATAGCTAATAAAAACAAAAAGGAAAGAACAAAATATTTTTTCATAAATTAAAACAAACTGATAACTAAATTAATCGTAGCACTATTCTCAAAAATTGCCATCTTGACACCCCCTGGGGGTGTAGTGTATGATTACTTTGTGAAATCAAATCAACAGCGTTTGAATAACATTGTTGGCCAAATAGAAGGCGTCAAAAAAATGATGGATTCAAATACTGACTGTCTCAAAGTTCTGACCCAGTTAAAGGCTATCAAATCAGCAGTTTCCGGTGTTATGGACTCAGTTGTTGAAGATAAATTTGAAACTTGTCTAAATTCAGTTAGTAAAGAAGATAAAAAATTATTTATTAATCTCAAAACCTATGTCAAATCCAATTAATGTCACCGGTCAGGATGCTTTCGTTACCGAAGTTATTAAATCCGATATCCCCGTTCTGGTCGATTTCTGGGCTCCCTGGTGTGGACCCTGTCAAATGATGGCTCCGATTCTTGAAAATTTAGCCTCTAAATTTGAGGGTAAATTAAAAGTTGTTAAAGTTGATACCGAACAACCTGACAACCAAAAGTTATCTATGGATTATCAAATCCAGAGCATTCCCAATATGAAGCTATTTAAAAGTGGAGAACTAGTCCAGGACTTCATTGGTTTCCGTCCCGAAGGCCCTTTTGCTGAAGAACTAAAGTCATTTATCGAATAAAAATATTTAGTATCAGCACAAAAGACAGGTATTCTCACCATTCCGTGCTAAAATAGGAACAATAACTGCAATAAAACGACTTCCGATTATTAGCGTCTGTGGTGGCTCATGCTCAGGTAAAACAGTTTTTGCTCAATTTTTCCAAAATGCTTTCGTTCTTTCCATGGATCACTTCTATGTCGGTAAAAAGTTTATGAAAGCCGACGCCAAGGGTGTATACGATTTTGACGCCCCCGAATCAGTCAACATCGAAGAATGCGCCAAGGCCGTCCAATCCCTCTCCGAAGGTAAAAAAACCACCATCCCTTTTTACGATATGAAATTAAGCGAAAGAACCGGCACTCAGGACATTCAAGTCAATCCTCATCATCGCTTTATTGTCGTCGAAGGTCTCTTTTCTTTTTACGAACCCCTCGGATCCTTAGCTAGTTTTAAAGTGTTTTTAGACACCCCTCGAGAAATTCGGGTAGCCCGCCGCATGCTTCGGGACCAATCCAAAGGTCGTTCTGACATCGAGACTTTAGCCTGGTCTATTGTTGTCGAAAAAAATCACGCCAAATATGTTGAACCCATGAAGCAAGCCGCTGATATCATTATTCCCTTTAGTTACAATCCGGTTTCTTTTTCCTAAAAGCAAAATTGCCCATTGTTTTTCCTCTTGACAATAATGTTATCTAGTTCTAACATATAGTTAGAAATAGTTAACACATAGATGCACACAAAAATCAAAGAATTTCGCGCTAAATTAAATTTAACTCAGGAACAACTAGCCGATGCTGTCAATGTTCGTCGCGAAACTATTGTTTTTCTCGAGGCCGGGAAATACAATCCCTCTTTAAAATTGGCCCACGATGTCGCTGTGGTTCTGAAAACATCTATTGATGACCTTTTTACATTTTAATTAAAAAAATATGATTGCAAATCCAAAATGGTTCTCTCCTCGAAAGTATAGCGGTTGGGGTCTGACCCCTAATTGTTGGCAGGGATGGGCTTACATTGCTCTGATCGCCTTGCCAATTATTGTAATCAGTAACTTAAGTTTACCTGCTTCCTGGTCAACCATATTTATCTTTATCTGGGCCACAATTTTTTCTCTCGACTTTATTCATATCTTTATCAATATGAAAAAAGACGAAAGAGATATCGCCCATGAGGCTATTGCCGAAAGAAATGCCATGTGGTTTATTGTCACCGCCCTTGCTTTAGGTATTGCCTACCAAGCTTCAATCAGTGTGGTCAAAAACAGCTATCAAGTTGATCCGGTTATCCTCATTGCCCTTATCGGGGCAACCATAGTCAAGGCTATTACCAATTTCTATCTCCGAAACAAATAGACTTTGTCCTAATTTAAAGCTCTTTTAATTACCTGATTGATCCAGTGATTTCGTAAATATTCATTTGTTTCCTTTCTGTTAATTTTTCTGGCCATTTCATAATTTTTTTCTGCCTCTGGCATATCTTTTCTCAGGTAAGCTATTGTCATTTTGGTTAAATAGTAATAGGCTGTTCTCTCATAAATTTCTCTGGCCTTTTCCAGATAATTTTCCGCCACCATCAGTCTGTTGCTAAAATCATAACGCCATGTTGACAAACGCACCATCCAGTCAGCTCTTGAGGTATACATACTAAACAAAGCCTCTTTTGTGTTAAACAATTTCTCAACCTCTTCCTCTGAAATGGGAGTAAATTTAGTTTGCTCAGGATACATCTCAACTATTTTTTTTGCGTAAAGTTCTGCAATCAACTTATAGCCTTTTAAATTTGGGTGCTGAGCGTCAACTATATAATTGTTTCCAATTAGCGCTGTTTCCGATTTTTCTCTCAAGTAATTAACCGTATCAATTATTTTTGTCTTTTTATCTTCGCCAATTCCTTTTATAAATTCATTTTGAGAAGACGTTGCTCTAATTGGCATCATGTCGAAGTCTACCGCCTTGGAATAAGCTTCCCAGGCTTTTTCATTTTCCCCCAATTCTCGGTACGCTCTACCTAAACGATAATATGTTTCTGCAAACCCCTTATCAATCTTTAACGCTTTCTCGTAGCTACTTAAAGCTTTCTGATTTTCTCCATTTTTTTCTTGAACTAAGCCTTCATCCATGTATTTTTTAAACTCTTCTTTTTTTAATTCATCACCCGTATAGACTGATCTGTTTGGCTCAAAATCAGCATAGTTTCCCGTTTGAGTAGAAATTACCACCGGCACCTGATTATTTTTTAAGTAAGAAATTGTTGATTGAACTTTATCTTCATAATTCTTCAATATTTCAACTCTCTTGTCAGCCTTCACCACTGGCACGTCAAAAAATTTCCGCTCATCAACCTCCAGTCTGTATATTTTAAAAACTTTAGCCACCTTATGTGCCAAACGGCTCCGTGAAACTAAAAAACCAATGGGGTTCGTATCGTCTTTTCTAAAAGAAAATCCATTTCCGTCTTCAAAGTCCTGATAATAAAGAAATTCATTATGTCCGCTGTAAATCACAATTAGAGACGGATAATAAATATTTTTCTGCTCTACCACTTGCCTAATTCTTCGAACAACTTCATTAAAGTCAATTCCTGGTATCCCCATGTTTATCCATTTTAATTCCGCTCCACCCACCCTTCCTTCAAGCATCTTTTCTACTAAAATTGGGATAGTATCGCGGTAAGGCTCTCCGTACATTGTCGACTCACCAAAATAGTAGATATTAAAAGTTTTTTCCGAGATTCCCTTTTCTTGAATTCTTTTTCTAACCGACATCTCATCGTATATTTCCTTAATAAAACCCGGTTCCTGATATTTTCTTTCCGGCAACATTTTTTCATCCCATCTGATTAATATTTCCAAGCCAACTAGTGCGACAAAAACTGAAAAAATAACCATCAAAAACCGAATTATAAATTTGGTTTTTATGTTTAGCACAGGCATAGACGAGTATATCACCCTCTAACCCCTTGCCTTTTTATTAAACTCCTACTAAACTAGTAGTAGTATGAAGCTAAAAAACAAGATAAAATCATTATTAAAATATGTCATTTTAGCCCCTTCGGGTTACAACACTCAGCCCTGGAAATTTAAATTAGGGGAGGACTTCCTCGAGATTCTTCCCGATTACACTCGAGCCCGGCTGAACACTGATCCGGATTATCGGGAGTTTTATATGAGTCTCGGTGCCGCCGCTTTTAATTTGGAAGTCGCCGCCAAGAATTTTGGTCTGACCTATCAAAAATCTTATCTTATTGATGAAAAAAAACAGAAATCTTCTATTCTATTTGAATTTGATGATACAAAAACCAGTACTACAAAATCACCATTATTTTCCGCTATTTCCACTCGTCACACCAACCGTTTTCCTTATTCCCGACAAAAGTTATCAAAGGCTCTCATCAACGAACTACGTTTACTGCCTCTTCCTGACTCTGTTGAGTTTAATTTAGTAACGCGCCCTGGTGACATCAATGCTTTCGCCAAGCTCATTGATCGCAGTTTTTTACTCTGGTCCCGCCAACAGGCCTTAGTCGAAGAATTAGAAAATTGGCTTCGCGACGACTTGGAGTTTTCTCCCGACGGTCTACCCACCGGTGTTATTAATTTATATAAACTGGCTGTCAATTTAAAATATTTTCTTCACCCCGACGATCCTCAGATTAAAACATCCTCTCTCAAGAGTCAAAATTTAGCCAAAAATGCTCCGGCTTTAGCTGTTATTTCCACGAAAAATGATTCAGTTTCTGATTTTTTTCAAGCAGGGGAGTTTTTTGAACAAATTACTCTAATATTGGCTTCATATGGATTAACGACTGATTTTTTTAATTATCCCCTGACTCTCAAAAGAACTCGCCGGGAAACAGCTAAACTTATAGATTCCCCTCATCTGCCTCAACTATTATTTCGTCTAGGTTTTCCAACAATAATTCCGCCCCGCACTCATCGCCGACCTCTTAGTGAATTCCTGATTTCTTAAATTAAGGTAAAATAGGGGAATCTGTGCCCGTATTCCAATGGATAAGATTTTCCCCTCCGAAGGGAACGATGCGAGTCCGATTCTCGCCGGGCACACTCCCTATGTATTCCTTGACCGTATTTTAGTGCGGTATAATATCTTATGAATAAAATGCCTGTAAAACAGGAGAATCTCTATTACGATGAACGGTCAGCTGGCGGCATTGTCTTTAAAGTTGTTGAGTCCCGCGTCTTTTGGTTTGTGATTAAAACTCTTTCCAAAAACAAGCTCGGACGCAATGGTAAAAAAATTCGTCTTTCGGTTTATAAGTTCCCCAAAGGCCATCTTAATGCTGGCGAAGTCTTAAAACAAGCGGCTATTCGCGAAGTTGAAGAAGAAGGTCGGATTAAAGCAAATATTGTCGACAAAGTTGGTTCTCGCGATTATATTATTTGGGATGAAGCCAGTAATAGAAAAATCATTAAAAAAGTTACTTTCTTTCTTATGGAGTATCAGGCGGAAAGTAATCTTAAGTATTACGACATGGAAACAGTCGTTGCCCGGGAGTGGTTTACTTATGAGGAAACTCTAAAAAAATTGGCTTACGACTTCGAAAGAAATCTTCTAAAGAAAGCCAATTCTAAATTAACGGCTTTATTAAAAGCCAAGAAATAGGTAAAATACTGCGGCTCGACTAAGTTTGTAATCAAAACGAAGTCAGCATGTTTTTTAACAATCTGGAGGGGTCGGATAGTGGTTCATTCCACACGCTTGGAAAGCGTGCGTCTGAATAAGACTCGCGGGTTCAAATCCCGCCCCCTCCGCTTCTGTAAATTGTCTAAAAAACGGGGGAAAGCTTTCTGTTATCGACAGAGAGGAGGGACAGACTGGTGTGTACGCTTTCAGACGGAACAGTCTGTGAAGAATGGGCTTATTTTAGGGGAGAATGTCAAAACAAATAGTTACTATTTGAAAACATCTTATTATTTTAATATCATTAACACATGAGAAAAATATTACTAACCACAATCATCGTTTTTGTTGTTTCTTTTTTATTTTCTTCAAATGCTTTAGCCCAGGCTAAAGCAAAAACCACCATCAAGCTTCCGGTATTTATGGTTGGTGAAAATCAAATCGTTGATAAGCCCATCGATGGAGATTTAATGATTTCTGGCGGTCAGATAAAAATTACTTCCAATATCAAGGGTGATGCCTATATTGCTGGTGGTCAAGTCGACATTAGCGGTACTATCAATGGCAACCTTATTGTCGTTGGTGGCAATATCACCATTTCCGGAAAAGTTTTAAAAAATATCATTGTCGGTGCCGGTCAGGTCAAAATAGATAACTCTGCTGACATTGGTGGCTACGTTTTAGCTGGTGGTGGAAAAGTTGATCTGCTTGGTCGTTTTTCTGGTCCCGTTAAAGTTGGTGCCGGTGATCTTTTGATTGGTGAGGCCGCCATTCTTAATGGCAATTTAGAAGCTGATGTCGGTACAACAAGCATTTCTTCAACTTCAAAAATTATTGGTGAAAAAAATATTCGGATTCACGAAACCAAAAAAGTTGATCGTTCCGAAAGAACAGTCAGACCCTTTCAAAAAGTAGTTGGTGTCGGAGAAATATTTTCATTTTTTAGCAAATTAGTCATCTTATTAGTTTTAGTAAAACTATTTGGTCAGAAAATAATTAAAACCGACGCCAAAAATTCTTTTTGGTCAAGCATCGGCTCAGGTTTGATTCTTTTAATCGTCACTCCCTTTTTAATGCTCATGCTCATGGTTACCGTTATTGCCCTACCCTTATCTGGAATAGTTTTATCTCTCTACCTTGTCAGTATTTCCTTAAGTGGAATTGTGACCTCAATTTTAGCCGGAAATTATATTTCCCAAAAAGGATATATAAAAACCAAAAATCTCTATTTTCAGAGTTTTCTTGGATTACTTCTGTTGACCCTCATCGGACTAATCCCTTTTATTGGAGCATTGACTAAATTCATTGTTCTTTTGTTTGGACTGGGAATCATATTTAACGGTCTCAAAAAATATTTTTCCAAAAACTAAGTCCTGACACCACTATTTTAGTTGACGAATTTGCCCGCCATCTTCGTTTTTGCTAATATTAATCAATGAACAATAAAAAAGTTCGCCTAATCGTCATTACCGTTCTAATTCTCATTGCCGCTTATATGTTGTACTCCCTTTATTAAAAATATGGCTATTCCCAAATTTAAACCACTTGCCAATGCCAGTGAGTCGACCAAAAAAACCGCTAAACCAATTCTCCTAATTGTTATCGCTCTTCTTGCCGCCACTTTTGGCCTTGAATCCTGCAACAACGACTGGGATTTAGGTAAACTGTTATCCGGCTCCACCCCTTCGGAAGCCAAAGTTATGAGAGATAAAGAGGGGAATGTGGTCACCTCTGGCGGTAAGTTTACCGACGAATATAATTGTGACGATTTTTCTACCCAAGACGAAGCCCAAAGATTTTTCGTCAAAGCCGGTGGTCCCAACGATGACGTCAATGGTTTAGATGGTGACAACAATGGCGTTGCTTGCCAGGCTTTACCCGAAGAAAAATAATCACTTACATTTCTGATTGTTTTAATGAAACTTCTTTTCAGAATTTATTTTGTTTTTCTTTGTCTTCTCCTTCTTTTTTCTTTCCTGGTCTATTATTATTCTTCAAAAATTCCCCAAGAAATCAAGCATTTCTCGGTCACCACCTTTAAGCCACTTATTTTGCCCACTTCAACTCCGACTATCACCAATAGTCCTAAGCCTACTCGAATTCCTTTTACTCCTACTCCCGTTGATTCCACTCCCTGGGGTGTGGCTCGGCAAACCGATGAACACACCTGGACTATGAAAATTGGTCTTGATCCAGTTATGGCTACCCCCGCCGAGATTCTTTCTGCCTTAAACGACTATCGCCAACGTTACGGTTCCCAAATATTAACCTTAGATTCGAAACTTGTTAGTTACGCTCAGTCCCGGGTTGATTATTTTTACCAAATAAAAAACATTGACGGCCATGCCGGTTTTAATAATTTTTTAGACAAAGAAGACGGTTTTAATAAGCTTGGCTTTACTTATCTTGGTGAAAACATTAGTTATGGTTACCGCTTAAACGGTGTTCATTTGATTGAATGGGTCTATGCTGGTGACGAACCCCACGACAAAAATCAATTGGATTCCAAATGGGACCATGTTGGCATCGCCGTCAGAGATACGGCCACTTGCCTGATTTTTGCCACTGGCAAGATGTAATTTATTCCTGAGGTGTCAAGTTTTTAAACTGTTCCAAGTCCATTTCCTGCAGGTTGTTTATCATTTCGGTGTAATCTATGAATTTCACATCATCCGGTATTGCCAGGTCTTTTTCGCTTAAGGCTGATGGACTACATTTATAATTGATCTTATTATCAAAACCCACTCCTTGTTGTGGGCTTTCACTTGCCTCTTCTCCCCCCTCAACCTTCTCATCGTTCTTTTCTATGTCCTCAATTTTCATCTTTGTCCCGTTTCCTTTCATGGCGTCGCTCCATGAATAATAATAAACGCCATCACTTACGGCATAAACCATCATTGTTCCGTCTTTATTGCTGATTTCTGTCGTTTGTTTAAATTTCTTCCCGTCGACAATCACTTCTCCTTTCATTACTTCACCGTCTTCGTTCACTTCGTAAGTACATTTTTGAGAAGAACCCAGACCTAACAATTCTTTTAATGATTTAGAGTTTTCAGTCGTGGAGGCTTCTTTATTAGTGCTTGTTCCACCCTCATCAGTTTTATTTGCTCCGCAGGCGGACAGAGTTAAGGTGGCCAGAACTAAAACTACCAAAAGATTTTTTTTCATATTATTTATAATTTTTAATTTCTTTAGCTAATTTTACTGCAAAATTTATTAAATCCCTAGAGTCTAGTCCAGCCGAACTTGATCTTTCGACACTTATAAATTTATTCTCTCCCAAGATTAAATATATGGTATTTATTAAGCCATTTTCCTGGTAAACCACCATATTCTTCATGGGAATTTCACTTTCTTCTTTAACGCTTCTTCCTAAAGCTTCTTGTCCGGCTTTTTGAATTTCGGCCTTTTGATAATCAAGAACCAAACTCACATATTCATTTCTCTCATTCCAAAAATAGGAACAGGCAAAGATGTCGCTGATATTTGATTTTTCCTTTCTCAAAATGGTCCTTCCTAAGACCTTTCCCACAAATTCACTCGTGAATTGTCCACAAATATCTTCCACTATGTAGTAGCTTTTATCTTGACGTGTTGCTTCTCCTGGGTATTCTACAAAACAATTTGATAATCTTTTTCCCTTATCACCATAACCCTCGATTACTATCTCCTCTTTGGTGCAATTGCCGCCACTATTATTTTCGGCCACTTTCATAATTTGCTCCGAACAACCCGATAATAGGCAAAAAGAAGTTCCAATTATCAACACTATCCATTTTGACAACACCACCTCATTTTATCATTGTTTTCTTCCACTCTTGCAGTTGACATTCGGGTTTCCTTCGTGTTAAAAATAGTCATGGAGTTAATCCGTCATAATTGGTTAAAGGGATTGCTAATCTTGGGCATCCTTTGCGGTTACTTACTCCTAAAATATTTGAACTCTGCCTTTCAAACAATATCTTGGTAACCGGTCTGTCCTATTTCCTGGGGATATTTTGGCCCTATATTTGGGAAAAAAAGCAAAAAGCGTTATAATTCCTCCATGGATTTAAAGCTTCGTCAGTTAGATATTTCAAAATTTCTTTATTACCTTTCCCGTCATTCCCGGATTTCCACCCGTCAGCTAAATCGTCTTACCGGTTTTCCGGAAACTTTTCTTTATTCACTCCTCAAAAAATACTCTGATATTTTAGAGCCAGCTTCCCGATTTTTAGTTGTAAAGCCTTTACTACGCTCAAAAACATTAAAGGAAGCTCAGGACAAAATAAACTCTATCCAAAAAATCGACAGAGATTACTTGACAGAAAATATAAACAAGGCCACTTCACTTCGTCCTCTTCCCGATCGCTCTCTTGACCAGTTTTACACTACTCCTGCCACCACTTTTCGTCGGGCTAAACTAATGGCCAAGATGGGGGATATTTATGAACGCCAACTGGCGTTTTTGGGTGATGATGATTTGACTTCAGTCGCTTGTGCCCTGACTCATCAAGCAAGATCTATCACCGTCTTTGAAATTGACGACCGTCTTATTAAATTGATTCGTGATATTTCCAAAAAACTCAACTTAGAAATCACTGTTGTTAAACAGGATTTATTAAAACCTATTGATAAAAAATATTTGGCTTCTTTTGACATTGTCTTTACTGACCCTCCTTATACCCCAAACGGTATTAGTCTTTTTGCAAATTGTGCCGTTGAGTTATTAACCCCTCAATTTACCTCCCGTCTTTATCTTTGTTATGGTAATTCTGACCGAGCCCGCGAGAGGGAAGTAGTTATCCAAAAAATTATTTCTGATTTTGGTTTCATGATTCACACTAAGTATTTTCAATTTAACCACTACGCGGGTGCCCAAAGTATCGGTTCCCAGTCTTCACTTTACCTGCTTGACTGGACCCCTCAACTAAAAACGATTAGCCTCTCTTTTGACAAAATTTATACCTATGAGAAAAATAAAATGGATAAAAATTTTCCCTTTTATAATCATTGGGAAGTCGAGACCACTGTTTTGCCCTCCCAAATAGTTGACGAAAAATATATTGACTCTCTTGTCAAAACCATTATCAGCAACTTAAAACTTAATGTTGTTTCCGCCTCAAAACACCTTTTTCCCGGCCATGGTGGTCTTACTAAAGTCTATATTTTGTCCCAGTCTCACCTTGTTGTTCATACCTGGCCCGAATTTTCTTCTATTCATTTTGACCTCATGACTTGCAGTTCCGGGGTTAGCTCCACCAACGTCAGGGCGGTTTTTTCCTCACTTCCTCACACTAATCACCCTATCTTTCGGTAAATTGGCACTGGTATTTTGTTTTAAATCATATAAAATAAATTTTGCATGAAATCATTGCGTGTTTTTTATCAGTTTTTGGGCAAATATAAATGGCGAATGCTTATTTTTTTAAGCATTTCTACCATTACCGTGGTCCTGGAAACCGTCCGCCCCTACTGGTTAAAAGGAATTTTAGACTCTGCTCAAGTCAATAATTTTACGGCTGTTTTTTATTTCTTAATTCTCTTTGGTGTTTCTACTGTCGGCGCTAATTTAGTTTCTGCCCTGTCTCTTTATCTTGGTGATAAGGTTTTAATTCCATTTTCTCGGGAAATTCGTGAAACTATTTTCCAGAAGGTTTTAGAATTAGATTTTGCTTATCATGTCAACAAAAACACCGGCTCCCTCATTAGTGCCTTTCGTCGCGGCGATGGTGCCATCTTTTCAATTTTCGATAGTATTCATCACGAACTTTTCCGGGTTTTAATTGCCCTAATTGTCACTTTATATTTCTTATTCAATGCTTCACCCCCAATCGGTTTTTCATTATTAATTTTGTTTATTGTCAATACGTTTTTAATTTGGTGGTTAATTAAAATTAATTTAAAGTATCGAAAAGATTTTAATGATGCTGAAGATAATCTTTCCGGGATTATTACCGACTCTTTAATCAATTATGAAACAGTTAAATTTTTTGCCGCTGAAAACAAAGAACGCCATCGTTTAGGAAAAAGTTTTGACACTTGGTCCGAAAAACTTTGGTCTTTTGCCAATTCTTTCCGGCTTATGGATGTCAGTATTGGTACTACTTCCGGTTTGGGCATGCTCTTTATCCTTTGGTTGGCTATTAATAAATTAAATAATGGTTTTAGCCTGGGTGATTTGGTGATGGTGGCCGGTTTTATTACCGGTTTCTATTATCAATTCTTCAATTTATTTTTCCGTATCCGTGACATCGCCAAAAGTATTACTGACCTTGATAAATATTTTGGCATTCTTGATAACAATACTCAGGTTCCCGACCCATCCTCTCCTCAGACCTTAAAAAACCCTCTGGGTAATCTCATTTTTAAAAATCTTGCCTTTGCCTATCCGGGAAACAGTGGTCGGGTTTTAGATAACATTAATTTAGAAATAAACGCCGGTGAAAAAGTCGCTTTTGTCGGCCGTTCCGGTGCCGGAAAAACTACTCTTTTGAAACTTCTTCTTCGTTTTTACGATGCCACTTCCGGTTTAATTCAGTTCGACGGTGTCGATATCCGCCACTTTACCAAGTCTTATCTTCGAAGTTTAATGGCTGTGGTTCCGCAGGAACCGATTATGTTTAACAACACTATCAAATTTAATTTGAGTTACGGGAAAGAAAAGGCTTCCTTTAAAGAAATTAAGCAAGCCGCTGCTGATGCCAATATTCTTGATTTCATTGAAGGCTTACCTCAAAAATGGGAAAGTGAAGTTGGTGAGAGGGGAATTAAGTTAAGTGGTGGCCAAAAACAACGCTTAGCTATTGCTCGAGCCCTGCTCGTTGATCCAAAAGTACTAATCTTTGACGAAGCTACCAGTAATTTAGACTCAGAATCTGAAAGAAAAATTCAATCAGCTCTAAATTTAGCTTCCAAAAATCGCACCGTCATCGTTATTGCCCACCGTTTTTCCACCATCCGCAATGCTGACAAAATTATCGTTCTTAGCAATGGAACTATTGCTGAAATCGGTAGACATCAGGATTTAATTAAAAAAGGTGGTCTTTACAAAATGCTTTGGACTCTTCAATCTAAGGGTAAACTTGTTTCAGGAAATGAAAGTTTAGTTGATACAAATTAAAATATTTTATGAAAATCGTTTACCAAGGATTCACCGCCTCAGGCCAAAAACTAATCATTCGTTATCCGCTGGCCCGGGATTTACTTCAAGTCTGGCGTTATTTCAATAAACTTTCAGCCGAAAAAACCTTTATTACCTATCAGGGTGAAAAGGTCAGCAAAAAAGATGAAGCCCAATGGCTTGATAAAAAAATAAAAGATATCACTCAAAAAAAACTAGTTCTTCTTTTTGTTTTCATTGATGGTAAATTATCCGGTGTTTCGGACATTACTCTCAAAGAAAGAGTTCAAAAACACATTGGTACTTTCGGAATTACTCTTGCTTCCACTGCCCGGGGTCAGGGGATCGGTAAGATTTTAATGTCTTTAATTATCTCTCAAGCTCAAAAAAAATTACCCAGTCTAAAAACAATCACCTTGGATTGTTTTGCTAACAACCAAGTCGCTCTGAACTTATACAAATCTCTGGGTTTCATCGAATATGGCCGCCTACCCAAAGGTCTCAATTATCGCGATACTCTTGTTGATGAAATTTCCATGTATAAACCTATCGAATGATTTCGTGTTCGAAAAATTTTTCCTGAAACTCAGTCTTCTCTTCGATTTCTTCATCTGAAACTTCCTGTCCTTCAGGGACCACAACTAATTTATCATCATCGTCTTTTAACCGGTGAACTATAGCTACCACTGTCCCCTTAAACCGTTCTACTGGTACATCAATCTTCAACACATAGGCGTCCAGATCCTCACCATCTGGTGCCTTAATTCCCTCAAGATATCCATAATTTACTGTGTATCTAAAATCCCATTTTGGGTGTTTGCTTCCAAGTTGTCGATCAATTATGACTTCGACATTTTGGCCTAAATATTTTTTTGCTAAATCCAATGATTCTGACATGATTGATTGTAACATTTTCGCCGTGCCTTCGTGATAAAATATTCCCATGGATAAGAGTTATTCTTCCGTCACCGAATCGGATATTTATCAATCATGGGAATCATCGGGTGCTTTTACTCCCAAAATCGACAAGAAAAAGAAACCTTTCTCAATAATTCTTCCCCTTCCCAACGCCAACGATCCCATGCACATGGGCCATGCCCTTTTTACCATTGAAGACATTTTAATCCGTTATCATCGCATGCTTGGTGAGCCCACCCTCTGGCTTCCCGGCTCTGATCATGCCGGTATCGAAACTCAATTCGTTTTCGAAAAAATGCTTCAAAAGGAAGGCAAGTCCCGTTTTGATTATGACCGTCAAACTCTTTATCAAATGATTTGGGGTTTTGTGGAGAAAAATCGTACTCTCAACCAATTTCAAATGAAGAAACTCGGCTTTTCTATGGATTGGACCCGTTATCACTATTCTTTAGAAACCCCAATTGTTGATAATGTTTTGGCTACTTTCAAAAAACTTTATGATGACGGTTTGATTTATCGTGATGAAAAAATTGTCAACTATTGTACTTTTTGTGGCACTGCCTTTTCCAATCTGGAAGTGGTTCACAAAAGTGTTGATTCTCATCTTTGGTATTTTAAATATCCTGTTGTTGGGCAAAAAGACCGTTATGTTACTGTTGCCACCACCCGTCCTGAAACCATGCTGGGTGATACCGCTGTGGCGGTAAATCCCAAAGACAAAAGATATTTAGATCTTAAAAACCAAAAAATATTATTACCCCTGGTCAACCGCGAAATCCCCATTATCTTTGAGGAAACCGTTGACATAAAGTTTGGTACCGGCGCAGTCAAGGTTACCCCTTCTCATTCTCCCGAAGACTATGACATGGGGAAGATTCATGGCCTAGAATTTATCCGTATCTTTGATTACGATGGTCGCTCAAATCAAAATGTTCCCCTAAAATATCGTGGTCTCTTTCCAAACCAGGTCAGGCAAATGGTTATCGACGACCTAACTGCCGCCGGTCTTATGGAAAAAATCAAAGATTATACCCACGAAGTTGGTCATTGTTATCGCTGTTCCCGTCCCATTGAACCCATTACCGCCCCTCAATGGTATGTCAAAATCGCCCCTCTGGCCAAACCTGCCATTGATGCCGCTAAAACCGGAAAAGTAAAATTCTTCCCCGTCCGTTTTAAGAAAACTTACATTGATTGGATGGAAAACATCCGTGATTGGAATATTTCCCGCCAAATTGTTTGGGGTCCCCGAATTCCGGCTTGGTATTGTTTAGATTGTCATCCCCAGATTAAGGTTAACTTTTTAGACAAAAATAAAAAGATTGTTTCCGGTTTTTATAAAGACCTAAAAGGTAAATATTCAGTCGAAGAAATAAAAAATGGTCTTCAATCCCTGGTGGCTCCGGTTGATGTTAGTTTTATGGTTGAGGAATCAATACAATGTTCGAAATGTCATTCAAGCGCCGTCATACAGGAAACAGACACTTTCGATACTTGGTTTTTAAGCGGCCAGTGGCCCCTTAATACTCTGGGTTTTAATCCCAAAGATCCATCAAAATCCTCTCCGGATTTTGGCTATTTTTACCCCACTTCTGTGATGGACACTCTTTGGGACATTCTCTTTTTCTGGGTTGCTCGAATGATTATGTTTGGACTTTACCTAGCCAAAGATGTTCCCTTTAAAACCGTCCATCTTCATTCTCGGGTGGTTGATGCTAGAGGTCAAAAAATGTCCAAATCTAAAGGCAACGTTATCGATCCTTTAGTCATGACTGAAAAATATGGTACCGATGCTCTACGCATGTCTCTGGTTTATGGCATCGCTCCGGCCAGCGACTTTGTTGTCTCTGAAGACAAGATTCGTGCTCAAAGAAATTTTGTCAACAAAATTTGGAATGCCTCCCGTTTTGTTTTGATGATAATCGAGCGTTTTGTCGAAAAAAATCCTAAACTCAATATTTCAACAACGATTGATATCTCCAAACTTAATGACGATGACAAAAATATTTTGACCAATTTAAATTCAATTATTTCTTCAACCACTACCAATATTGATAAATATCGTTTTGGTCAGGCTTCAGAAAATCTTTATCAATTTTTCTGGCATGATTTTTGCGACATCTATATTGAAAAAGCCAAAGATAGGGGAGAAGATGTTATTCCGGTTTTACTCACCGTCTTAATCAACTCTCTAAAATTACTTCATCCCTTTATTCCTTTTGTCACTGAATCCGTTTATCAAATCCTTCGCGATAAAGCTGGTTTAGAAGAGCCTCAACTTGTCACCGCCTCCTGGCCAAAAGAAATCAAGCTTTAGCAATTCCCAGTAATTCCCTCATCCGAATCAAGGCATTCTTGTGTTCTTCAATTTCAAAATGAGCTCTGGCTGGTTCCAGCTTTTTGATTAACCATTCCGCTAAAGCATTTTTTAAATCTAGTGGAAATAATTTTTCCGTCTCATAATCAGCCACTAAATCGGCATAATTAGTGTAGGTGACATTCCCGCCAAATTTTTCCGGTCTCTCAATAGTAAACTCACCGCTTTCTTCTCCCCAAAAAATTAATGTTTTTACCCAATTAAGAAGGGGGTTAAATTCGGTCACCTTTGGTGGTCCGTAGGCTTTTTTGATTTTATTTCTGATTTCCTCCGGAGTATCGTGGACAAAAATAGCACTATTTGGTTTTGATTTACTCATTTTTAGCGACTCTTCATCCTTACTGTCCGTATCTGGTCCGCTTAGTCCAGCTACTAAATTTTGATGAATTGCTACCGGTGTTTGGTGTTCTCCAGGAATTTTTTTAATTGCGTCTCTGGCAATCACGTGAGCCTTTCTTTGGTCCATTCCCGCGTGCGCCAGATTAATGTCCATGGTCACGATATCGGCCACCTGTAACGGGGGATAGAAAAGTGTCGCCATATTAACATCGTTGCCTTGTTTTTTACCCATTATCGAAATACTTCGAAGGTTTCTGGATAAGGTCACCTGTTTTCCAATTTCCATAAAATTTTGCCAATGAATCGGATTTTTTTCATACAAATCTTTTCCGCTAACAAACTCCACTTGGCTTTCATCAACTCCAAAGCATTTTAACGAAGCAATCAAAGCTTGTTTAAAATAGTTTTCGGAAGCCCAGCGAATATCTTTCCACTCACCCCCCAATTTATTATTGAGAAAACTATGGAAATCTGCCAAAAATATCTTGCACCTTATTCCTGCCTTTAAAAAGTCAGCAATCTTTCCCATTGACATTAGTCCGGTTCCCAAATGAACCAGACCTGATATTTCAAAGCCAATATAGTGATTAATTGTTTTTCCGCTTTCAATTAAATTTTTTAAATCAACCTCCGTCAACACCTCTTGGCAGTTGCGGGTAATTAATTTCATCTTTTCTTCTATAGTCATGCTCATATTATACTAGTATATGTCTACAATTTATCTTTTTCGTCACGGTCAGTCAGAATTTAATTTAAGTAAAACTTTTACCGGTTGGCTTGACATCAAGTTAACTCTATTGGGCATTGAACAAGCCAAGGCCTTGGGAGAAATGTTGAAAGACAAAACTATCAACTTAGCCTATACCACCCGTCTTTCCCGCGCCGCCGACACCCTCAAGGAAGTCTTGACTTTTCATCCTGAATGTCGTGAAACCATCATTGACGATCGAATAATTGAGCGCTCTTACGGTGACTTAAGTGGTCACACCCATGAAGAGACTATTGCCAAATATGGCCAGGAGCAATTTGATAAATGGCATCGTGGTTGGACCGACAAAGCCGACAACGGAGAATCTTTTGTTGATGTTGAAGTCCGTGTCCAATCATTTATTGATGATCTTAAGGCCAAATATAGTGGTCAAAATTTAGGCATTGCTATTTCCGCCCACGGAAACTCTATTCGTCTTTTTAGAAAAATTATGGAAAACGCCACCATTGAAGATTGTGTTTCCTGGACTATTCCCTACGATCAGTATTTCGAGTACGAAATCTAGCCTTCCATTTCTTCCTCGATTCTCATCAATCTGTTATATTTGCAGACCCTTTCCCCTCGGGTTGGACCGACTTTGATATATTCACTGCCCACAGCTACGGCCAGATCAACCATAAATGTATCATTTGATTCTCCGCCACCTCGATGAGAGGGAACTGTCCACATACTGTTTTCCTTTGCCTCGATACAACAATCAATTGTTTCACTTACTGTTCCTGCTTGGTTTAACTTAATTAAAATTGCGTTAGCCGCCTTCATTTCGATTGCCTTTTGCCATCTTTTCATGTTTGTGGCTGTCAGATCATCAGCAATATTTGGCATATTTCCTATTCTGCCAGTCAATTCCACCCAATTTTCCCAATCATCTTCATCCAACATGTCTTCAAAGCTAACCATGGGGTATTTCGTCAGCCAGGGTAAATAATATTCGATTAATTCTGTCCCGCTTAATACTTTATTCTCTATTTTTAGATTATATTTGCCCTCCGTAAAAAATTCTGAAGCCGCCGCATCAATTGAAATTCCGGCGTCAACCCCGGGAATATAACCGGCATTTTTAATTGCTTCTACTAAATATTCTATTGGTTTTTCGTTCGAGCTTAATCCACTTGGAGCAAAAGCACCCTCGTTTCCCACATTTGTCGACTTTCCCTCTCTTTTCAAAATCTTCTTTAATGCTTCATAAATTTCCATCTCTATTCGAATATTTTCCGCCGCACTTTTATTTCCCATCGCTGCCACCAAATATTCTTGCAAGTCGGTACTGTCAGCCGCATGTTTTCCGCCTTCAATCATTACTATCATTGGCTTTGGTAAGGTGTTTATCGGTACTAAATTAAAAGATTGTTGTAGATATTTATATAAAGGCAAGTTAGCTTCATTTGCCGCCGCACGGGCAACTGCCATGCTGACTCCTAATATCGCATTTCCCCCCAGCTTTCCCTTATTTTCTGTTCCGTCCATATCAACCATCATTTTGTCCAAAGCTCTTTGTTCCCCGGCTTCTAATCCCAAAAGTTTTGCTCCAATTATTTCGTTTATATTTTTTACTGCAAGTAACATTCCCTTTCCGCCATACCTTTTTTGATCTCCGTCCAACAGTACTGTTGATTCATGGCTTCCTGCCGAAGCCCCGTAACTAACCGATGCTTCTCCGACTACTCCGGATTCCAGCGTTACTGTAACTTCTAGGGTTGGTGCTCCACCTGAGGCCAATATTTCTCTGGCTTTGATTGTTTTTATTTTTGACATATTGAGTTCATTATACCTTTTATAAATTTTTTGTACTTAACATTTTTTAACATCGTCATATAATCTCCCAATTCCATTTTATTTTTTAAAAAAAGATCAGCATAGCCATTTTTTCCTAAAACTTTTACCCCGGAAAATATAGGCCAGGGGACCTCAGCAAAATCATTAATACTCCAAATATTTTGATAATTTTTTTTCAAAAAATTTATCATTTTATTATCCCCATATTCTCCTGGCGTGTACTCCAAAAATATAGTCGGAGCATCTCTTTTTATTACTTTTTTCGCTCCCTCAATAACTTTTGGTTCCCAGCCTTGAGTGTCTATTTTTATCAAACTAATTTTTTGTTCATTTATCAATATATTATCCAGAGCATTGGTTAAAATTCTTTCTCCAAATTTATCACTAATTTGACTATTTCCCTGATTATTTTTATCTCTTATTAGATATTTTTTCTCTTTTTTGTCACTGGCACCGATATTTAATAAAACCACATTTTTTAAATTATTAACCTCCACATTTTTCTTCAAAATCAGAAAACTTTCCCCTCCCGGCTCAATCGCATAAACTCTTTTTACCTTTATCGCCAAAAGCAAAGTATAGTAACCAATATTGGCTCCCACATCAACGCATACACTCTCTGAATTTATTTGATTTTCCATTAGCGCTGTTTCAAATTTTTCAAATTTATCTAGGGCAATCCTTTGACCAATCATCTTATCGTCACTCTGGTACCAAAAATCCATCCCTTCAAGCTTACATTTAACCAAATTCACATCACTATTATCTCACCATCCCCTTGACCAAACACCTATTTTGTATATAATATTAGCAGTCTGTTGCCCCGACTGATAATTATTTATTCACTTTTCAAAAGATTATGTCTAAATCATCTATTCAACCCGTCCCAGGATTTTTACTTGTTGAGCCCTTAAAACAAGAACAAGCTACCGCTTCAGGTATCTATTTACCCGAGTCCCACGAGGAAAAACCTCAATCAGGAAAAGTATTGGCCATTGGTGGCGCTATCTATGATGACGGTCGCGAAATATTATGTCCCGTTAAGGTCGACGATGTAATTGTCTATAAAGAATGGGGTGGCAAAGAATATAAAGAAGGAGACACTAATTTATTAATCCTCAAGTTCGAGGATGTTATGGCAATTGTTAAATAATTATTTATAAAAAACTAAACAAATATGGCAAAACAACTAAAATTTGGGCAGGACGCCCGCAACTCCTTATTAAAAGGTATTAATTTATTATCCGACGCTGTCATCACTACTCTTGGTCCCAAAGGTCGCAATGTGGCAATTGATAAAAAATGGGGCGGACCAACAGTTATCCACGATGGTGTTACTGTTGCCAAAGAAATTGAACTTCAGGATCCTTATGAAAATATGGGTGCTCAGCTAATTAAAGAAGCCGCTTCCAAAACCAATGATGCCGCCGGTGACGGCACTACTACAGCCACAGTTTTAGCCCAAGCTATCGTCAATAAAGGCCTTCAAAACGTTACTGCCGGTTCCAATCCCATGCTGATCCGAAAGGGATTGGAAAAAGGTTTGGCTGCCATCATTAAAGAGCTTGATGTCATGAAAAAAGACATTAAAATTGATGACCATTCTTCTATCGAACAGGTGGCTACCATTTCAGCCGGTGACAGTGAAATTGGAAAAGTAATTGCCTCCGCTGTCGTTAAAGTCGGTCGCAATGGTTTGATTACTGCCGAAGAAGGTAAGGGTATGGCTCTTGAAACCAAAGAAACTTCCGGAATGGAATTTGACAATGGTTTTCTTTCCGCCTATTTTGCCACCAATACCGAAAAAATGGAGGCCGTTATTGACCATCCATATATCGTCATCACCGACAAGAAAATTTCTTCAATCCAAGATATTGTTCCTTTTTTAGAAAAATTAGTTAAATTAACCAAAAACTTTGTCATCATTTCTGAAGACATAGACGGTGAAGCTCTGGCCACCCTGGTTGTCAACAAGCTTCGCGGTACTTTCAATGTACTCGCGGTCAAAGCTCCCGGCTTTGGTGACCGTCGTAAGGCCATGTTGGAGGACATTGCCATTTTAACCGGCGGTAAAGTTATTTCTGAAGATCAAGGTATTAAGTTTGAAAATGCCGATCCTGAGGAATATTGTGGTCGGGCCGATTCTGTTACCTCCGATAAAGACAAAACCAGAATTATTAGTGGTGCCGGTTCCAAGGCTGAAATCAATGCCCGTGTCGCTCAAATCAAAAACGTTTTAGACAATAAATCAACCTCCGATTATGACAAAGATTCCTTCCGTCAAAGAATAGCCAAATTAGTTGGTGGTGCCATTGTCATTCAGGTTGGTGGAGCCACTGAAGTGGAGATGAAAGAAAGACTTGAAAGAGTCAAAGATGCCATCGAAGCCACCCAAGCCGCCATCGAAGAGGGAATTCTTCCCGGTGGTGGAGTTGCTCTTCTAAAAGCGGTTTCCGCTCTGGACAATGTCAAAACTATCAACGACGAAGAAAAAGTTGCTATTAATATTCTCCGCTTTGCTCTCGAACAGCCAATCCGTAGACTTGCTGAAAACAGTGGTCAGGATAGTGGTTATGTTCTAAACAACATCAAGGAAAATCTTAAAAACGGCAAAAATTCAGATTATGGCTATAATGCCGCTACTGACAAATTTGTTTCGATGACCGAATCCGGTATTATTGATCCGGCCAAAGTCACCAAATCAGCACTTATAAATGCTGTTTCCGTAGGTATGATGATTCTCACTACTGACGTTTTAATTGCTGATATTCCCGAGAAAAAACCAGCGGCACCTGATATGGGTGGCATGGGCGGTATGGAAGGGATGATGTAAAATCAAACAATGAAAAAATTTGTCTATTACTTTGGAAACAAGGCCACCGAAGGGTCGGCTGACATGAAATATATTTTAGGTGGCAAAGGGGCCAATTTGGCGGAGATGAGCAAACTTGGAATTCCCGTTCCTCCGGGTTTCACTCTTTCCACCGAAGTCTGTAAAGAATTTAATGACAATGGTCAGAAATATCCTGCAACTTTGAAAAAAGAGGTAGAACAAAATTTAGCAAAATTAGAATCTGCTACCGGTAAAAAATTTGGAGACACCAAAAATCCTCTCCTGGTTTCCGTTCGTTCTGGCGCCGCTTCTTCCATGCCTGGGATGATGGATACTATTCTCAATCTTGGTCTAAATGAAGACGTAGTTAATAGTATTTCCGCCTCTACCGGCAATCCCCGTTTTGCCTGGGATTCTTATCGTCGTTTCGTTCAGATGTACAGCAATGTTGTTGAAAATATTGAACACGAAAAACTTGAAGCTGTTATCGACGAAATCAAGGATAGTCGGGGAATCAAACAGGATACTGACATGACCGCTACCGATTGGCAGGAGGTCGTTAAGGCTTACAAAAAATTATTTAAAATCGAAAAAAACCGGGATTTTCCCGATGACGCCAAAGTTCAACTTTGGGGTTCAATTGGTGCTGTCATTGGTTCCTGGAACAACCCCCGGGCTATTACTTATCGCCGTCTCAACCACATAGACGAGAACAAGGTTTTTGGTACGGCCATCAATATCCAATCCATGGTTTTTGGAAACTTAGGCGCTGATTCAGGTACTGGAGTTGCCTTTACTCGTAATCCCGCCACCGGTGAAAATCTGCCTTATGGTGAATATTTAATGAATGCTCAGGGTGAAGACGTTGTCGCCGGTATCCGCACTCCAAAACACCTTGATTCCCTTAAAGAAGACAACGAAGTTATCTACAAAGAATTAATCAATATTTTTTCCAAGTTGGAAAAACATTACCGTGATATGCAGGATGTTGAATTTACTATTGAAAACGGCCGGCTCTATATTCTTCAAACCAGAAATGGTAAACGAACTGCCCCTGCCTCAGTCAAAATCGCCGTCGATTTAGTCAAAGAAAAAATGATCTCGCAAAAAGAAGCGATTTTACGGGTCGAACCGGAAAAACTCGAACAGCTTCTACATCCGACTCTTGATCCAAAAGCCAAGTCTCAATTTAAGATAATTGCTTCTGGCTTACCTGCTTCTCCCGGAGCCGGTGTTGGTCAAGTTGTCTTTAATGCTGATACTGCTGTCGAATGGAAGGAAAAAGGTAATAAAGTAATTTTGGTCAGAGCCGAAACTTCACCCGAGGATATCTCCGGTATGAATGCAGCCCAAGGCATTCTTACTGCCCGTGGTGGTATGACTTCACATGCCGCAGTTGTCGCTCGTGGTATGGGTAAATGTTGTGTTTCCGGTTGTGAAAGTATTATCGTTTCTGAAATTGAGAAAAAATTCCGTGTCGGCGACCTTGTTGTTTCTGAGGGGGATTTAATAACTCTTGATGGTTCCACCGGTGAGGTATTTTTAGGCGAAGTTCCAACCATTAATCCTCAGCTTTCAGGCTATTTTGGCACCATCATGGAATGGTCCGATAAATATAAAAAACTTGGAGTTCGCACTAACGCCGATACTCCGAAAGATGCGGCTGTTGCCCGTGATTTCGGTGCCAAAGGTATCGGTCTTTGCCGTACTGAACATATGTTCTTTGAAGCCGACCGTATCTTTGCCGTTCGTCAAATGATTGTCTCTGAAACGGTGGAGCAACGCAAAGCCGCTTTGGCCAAGATTTTTCCCATGCAAAAGAATGATTTCAAAGAGTTGTTCCAAATTATGAAAGGTTTTCCCGTCAAGATTCGTTTACTTGATCCGCCTTTACATGAATTTTTACCCAAAACTGAAGCCGAAATTGAGGCTATCGCCAAAGAAATGGGTATTAGCGCCAGTAAATTATCACAAAAAGTCGACTATCTCCATGAACTCAACCCGATGATGGGTCACCGAGGCTGTCGCTTAGGTGTTACATTCCCCGAAATCTTTGAAATGCAGGTTGAAGCTATTGCGCAGGCTGCCTGTGAATTGGTAAAAGCTGGCGAATCTATCGTTCCTGAAATCATGATTCCCTTGGTTGGCGAGTTTAACGAACTCAAATGGCTCAAAGACCGTTTGGTCCCCATTATCGAAGCCACCATCAAAAAACATGGCGTCAAGATGACCTATGAAATTGGCACTATGATTGAAATTCCCCGGGCCGCCCTTACCGCCGACACTATTGCTACCGAGGCTGATTTTTTCTCCTTTGGTACCAATGACCTAACCCAAATGACTTACGGTTTTTCCCGTGATGATGCCGGAAAATTTCTAAAAGATTATTTGGACAAAAAAATTCTTCCCGAAGATCCTTTCAAAAGTCTGGATACTATCGGGGTGGGAAAGCTAATGAAAATGGCGGTTGAATTAGGCCGCGCTAGCAAAAAAAATCTCCACATTGGTATTTGCGGAGAACAAGGCGGCGATCCGGCCACTATCAAATTTTGTCATGAAATAGGTTTAGATTACGTTTCTTGTAGTCCTTACCGGGTACCAATTGCCCGTCTGGCTGCAGCTCAAGCCGCTATTGAAGGGGAAAAATAGTTTTATTTTTTCAAATCTGAACCTTTGACCCAACAAGTTCTTTGCCCCAAATCAATCTTTTCACCGGTAGAGGGATTTTCACCATAAATATTTGGTACTTCAACCTGAACATAACCCTTTTCGTTAGGAGAAGAAAAATCTCCTTTTACGGCGGTGACCACAGCACCCTCGCCAATTTCACCTCTATTAACCTGATTTTTTTCCGCCAAGGCTCTGCTAATTCTGGAAACACTAGCCCCACCGGGCATATCCCAACAATTAGTTTCATTAGTTACAGTTAGTTGTTGCCCATCTTTAGTACATCCACCCAACATGGTGGCGGACAATAATAGTGAAGCGGCAATCATTCTGGGTGTTTTTTCCATATTTTTGTTTATTATAACTAAACTACAATATTATCCCATAATATTATTAATTTGTCAATATAGTAGAAATATAGGATACTTTGTGATAACATACATCTATGACTGAAAAACAACCAAAAATAGTAGCATATAATTTTCGCCTTCCTGCCCCCACCGATAACAAGTTGGTATTCAACTTGAAAGTTGTCGGAACTACAGTAATTTCTTCACACTGTCGCCCTTGTGATTTAATTAAGGTTTGTTTTGGTCAAAAAGGAAACAAGACTGGTGAAGGAAGAATTAATCTGGATTTGCCTATCGCTCAAAATCTTACCCCCGAAGCTGCCCAAAAAGTTCCCTGCGGCGCCGGTATCGAAGTTGTCCAAAGAAGATCTCCTCGAAATTAAGTGACTTTTTGATAAAATATGGCTACCAACGACCCGGTAGTCAAGCGGTTAGACAGCGGTCTGCAAAACCGTTCAGGTGGGTTCAACTCCCACCCGGGTCTCAAGAATAAACTAATTCTTTCACATCCATTCTCGTACTTTTTACTCTTTCAGTCACCGCAATTCCTTTTTCGTTATAATATTTTTTTTCAGTTCTGCTAATCAATGGTAGTGTAAAAGTATTTTGTCCGCAACCAACTCCGGGGCAAATGTCTCTCGGTGGAAAGATTAATTCTTCACAATGAGGACATTTTTCGCCAATCAACTGATACCTCTGCTGTTTTAATCTCCAGTGTCTGGGTATTTCCATTATTCCTCCTGAAAAACTTTTATTACCCAATAACCCAAATAAACCAAAATTAGTCCTTGAATAAAAACTGCCAGTTTAAATACTCCACCGGTCACTATCAATAAGCTCCGATATCGAATCAAATCGTAAATAATTCTCAAAATTACATACAAAAATAGGGGAGCCAAAGCCGTCAGGCTAATTAAAAATATCTGTGATTTATCCCGGCTCTCCCTTAATGCTTTAATAGTCAGATAAGGTTCTCTCATCAACTCATACCAATTCCGTCCCAAAAAATACCCCTGCCTAACGCTTATTAGGGCTGTTAGCCTGAACAAGTTTTTTACTCTTTTTTTTATCATAAACCCAAAGGTCCTGGAACTGCTTTCTTGCCCTTATTAGTCTGGATTCCACTGCTTTAATACTCAGTTTCATCATTTTGGCAATTTGACTGCTTTTCCAATCCTCTACATATTTAAGTCGTAAAATTTTTCCATAGTCTGCTCTTAATTCCTTCATGGTCTTGCTTATTTCACTTTTCAATTCTTCTTTTAGTACATCCCTCTCCGGTGTCAGGGCTTCTTGGGCAATTTCTTCAAATTTTGGATTAACCGAAAATAAAATAGTTTTCAGTTTCTTTTTCCGATAATAATCAGTGATTTTATGTTTAGCAATACTGCACACAAATGAAAACTCACTGCACTTACCATTAAAATTTGGCATAGCCTTGTATGCCGCCAATAAAATGTCCTGAGTTAGTTCTTCCACGACCCCCTCATCACTAATTTTCTGTCTTACAAATCCAGCAATGCTCTTCTGATATTTTTCTACTAACATTCTCATTTGTATCGATACTTTAACATATTTATTCCTCCTCCTTTTTCTGGGAGGGGTAAGGGGTGGGTTTTTTCCTTTTTTAGCTTATACTTAATTATGATTTTGTTCTCTGCCCAAAAATCACATCCACTGTATCCTTTGGCACGCTCTTTGCGTCTCGACATTCTTGAAATGATTAATCACGCTGGTTTTGGCCACATTGGTGGTTCTTTGTCCTCAGTTGATATTTTAATCTCTCTCTATAATTCTGGTCTTTTTAATTTTGACAAAGATCATTTTATTCTTTCCGCTGGGCATCTCTGTCCCTCTCTCTATGTTGTCTTGGCCCAACAGAATAAATTCCCCCGCGGGGAATTATTGACTTACTCTCAGTTTGATTCCCGTCTTCAGGGTCATCTCAATTTAGACACCCCTGGGGTTGAATATGCTTCCGGCGCCTTAGGTCAGGGCTTGTCCTTTGCTTGTGGTTTGGCTCTGGGAGACAAAAGTCATCACACTGTTTGTTTGACTACTGACGGTGAACACAACGAGGGTCAGATTTGGGAAGCCATCGCCTTCGCCAATAAATACCACCAGGGCAATCTTATTAATATTGTTGATTGCAACGCTTATCAGCTTGGTGGTTCTACTGCAGACATCATGCCTCTTGATGAGTTAGCCGCCAAATATATTCGTTTTGGCTGGACCGTTACGACTATTGACGGTCATAATTTTTTTGAGCTGGAATCTGCCCTAAAAAAGGCCAAATCATCAACCATTTACCCCGCTTGTATCATCGCCAAAACCACTATTGGCAAAGGTGTTTCCTTTATGGAAAATAAGTTTGAATATCATGACGTCAAAGATTTACCTGAGGATATCTATTTAACTGCCAAAAATGAACTCCAAAAATATTGAAAACAAATCTATTCGTCAAGCTTTTTCTGAGTCTCTCTTTGCCTTGGCAGTTAAAAATCCCAATATCTATGTTGTTGATATCGGGCTTCGTCCCTCACTCTATCTTGATAAATTTGCCGCTCGTTTCAAGTCTCGTTTTATCGAATCTGGAATTGCCGAATCAAATGCCGCCGCCGTCGCCGCTGGCCTGGCCGCTTCCGGAAAAACAGTTTTTTTAACTTCTTTTGCTTGTTTTTCTCCGGCTCTAAATTGGGCTGTCATTAAACAGTCTATTTGTTACAATTTCCAAAACGTTAAAATAATTGGCTCTCACGCTGGTTTAATGAGTGCCGACTTAGGTGCCAGTCATCAGATGCTTGAAGACGTTGCTCTGATGCGTTCCATGCCCGGCATGGAGGTCTTTGCTCCGATTGATGCTGTCGAAATGAGCAAAGTTCTCCCTGTTGTCGCCCACAGTTCTGGCCCTGCCTATATTCGCTTGCCTCGCCCTTCAACTCCCATTATTTTTCCCAAAAATCTCTCTTTTACTATTGGCAAATCGCATCTTTTGACTCAAGGTCAGGATATTACTGTTTTGGGCTATGGCCCAATTTTGTCCCAACTATTTTCTGACGATTTTAAAAAATTCTCTTTAGAGATTATTAATTGTTCCTCAATTAAACCTCTTGATTCCGAAACTATTCTAAAATCTATCAAAAAAACCGGCCGTTGTTTAGTTATCGAAGATCACCAAAAAAACGGGGGATTGGGTGATGCCGTTTCTAATCTGATTCTCAGTTCAGGATTAAAATCTAAATTCATTCATCTGGCTGTCGATAACTCCTTTGGTCAATCTGCTAAAAACTATTTCGACCTTTACCACCACTTTGGCCTTTCACCCCTGGCTATCATTGGTGCCATAAAAAGCTTATTATCAAAAAAATGATTCCCTTAAAACAACTACTTACTGATTATCAAAAGAAACACCAGGCCCTCCCGGCTTTTAACATCGATAGTTTTGAAATCTATCAGGCTGTCGAAATGGCCGTGGCCGAATTATCTTTGCCCTGTATTGTTCAGCTTTCACCAAAGGAAGATTCATTTATTCACGCTGAGAGACTGCTGATGCTGGTCAAAAAGGCTAATGCTGAAGGTCTCCCTATTTATCTCAACATGGATCACGGTGTTGACGTCAAACGATTAGAGTCCTGCCTTCGTTTGGGTTTCGATATGGTCCACTTCGACGGTTCCAAAATGGATTATTTAACCAATCAATCCGCCACCAAATATTTTGTCGATAAAGTCAGATCAACCTATCCTGATGCCTTAATTGAAGTTGAGTTTAATCACATTAATTTAGTGGGCACTACTCCAGATTCTGATTCTTTCACCGATCCCCAAAAAGCCAAAGAATTTATGGCCACTACCGGTGCCGATCTCTTGGCCGTTTCGATTGGCAACTTTCATGGAGTCAACCTTTCTACTCCTGAACATCTCAACATCAGTCTTCTTTCTCAGATAAAAGATACTCTTGGCGATACCTTTTTAACCCTTCATGGTGGATCCGGAATTTCTCTTGACCAAGTTCAAAGCACCGTTAATTTAGGTGTCGTTAAAGTCAACATTAATACCGATCTCCGTCTGAAGTTTATCGAATCTCTTCGTCATCAGCTGACTCTTCAAAATAGTGAAAAAATTTACGAGTATCTTGATCCAGTGGTCTCCGATGTCAAGGAAGTTATTAAACAAAAATTAATTAGTTTATCTCAAAATGTTTGACGTTATTTCTATTGGGGCCGCTACAGCCGACATTTTCCTTAAGTCAAAAAATCTTTTAGAGAGTTCCCGATATCTTTCTTTAAAACGATCCAGTAAAGGTGAAGTTTCTGACTCCCTAATTTGTTCCGGAGGCGGGGCCACCAATTCTGCTACAACTTTTTCCCGTCTTGGATTAAAATCAGCCGTGCTTTCCCTTATTGGAAGTGACCCCTTGTCGGAATATATCAAAAACGACTTATTAAAAGAAAAAATTGACACTCAGTTTTTGGTCAATAACAAAAAAGATAATACTGATTTTTCCGTAATTTTAGTGGCCTCTGACGGTATCAGGTCAATTCTCACCAATCGGGGCTCTACTCGACTAGAAAGCAGTAATATTCCAATGACAAAACTTAAAACAAAATGGTTTTATATTACTTCCCTTGAAGGAAACTTAAGCCTCCTGGAAGAATTAATTGGATATGCCAAAGAAAACGACATTAAAATTTCTTTTAACCCCGGACTTAGAGAATTAAATCAACGTCGCGAACTAATTCCTCTCCTAAAGCACCTCGATTTTCTTCTGTTAAATCGCCAAGAAGCTGAGATATTGGCCAATCTTAGTCGTAAAGATATATCCTTTTGGGATAAATTAAAAACATTTTCTCCACTGGTTGCTGTTACCAACGGTCGTTTGGGTGCCAAAATTATTACTGGTAACGAAAGTTATTATTCACCGATTAAAAATATTCATCCCGTCGATGAAACCGGAGCTGGGGATGCTTTCGGTTCTGCCTTTGTCGCCGCTCTTATCAACGATCGTCCCTTGCCCGAGTGTCTGGATTGGGGTATCAAAAATTCCGCCTCTGTCGTCTCCGCCCTTGGCGCAAAGACTGGAATATTAACCATTAATAAAATTCGTAATTCATAACTATCTCTATGCTTCCTAAGCCCGATAAATCCTCTAAAAAATCATCATTAGAACAACTCGATTTTGTTGAAACAATTAATGACGCTGATAAAACCAAAAAGAAACGTCTCTCTATCCTCATTTTTTTATTTCTCACTGTTGGTGTCAGTTTTTGTTTTATTGCCTATCGTCAAATAAAAAATACTAACTTTGAGCAAATAAAAATTCCCAATCTTTCTCTTAAACTCCCCACCGTCTTTCAGTCAAAATTTTCTCCAGATATTCCCCAAAATTGGACTTTCGAAGTTTTATCAACCGGTACCACTCTGTCTTTAAAGACGGTAAATCCCACTCCGTATGCCAAAAAATATCTTCCCAATGGCGTGGTTGTCTCTGAAAAAACTAACTCCACTCCTGATTATTTAGAAATTGTTTCTTCAATTTCCACCCCCAAAACTAAGTTTGAAATCTATGCCAAGATACCCGGTAATATCAATTCCTCCTCTCCTGAAATTGATGTTTTTTCCCGTCTCGTCGAAACCTTTTACTGGCACTTACTTAATTCGTAGTCAATGTTGGTGTTACTGTTGGAGTTAGACATTTAACCCTTTTCTCCCCGCCTTCATAAAACCACTCTCTTTTTCCACAGGCCTCACTTTGATATAAGCCAATCGGTATTGGCCAGTTCTCATTTTTTTTATCCGAAATCAAATTTTTCATAGTTCGACTCCAGATCGGAGTTGCCCCTGAAATCCCCGAGGCCACCCAGCTCATCGGAGTACTGTCATTATTTCCCACCCAAACCGCCACTAAGTATGATGGTGTCCATCCGATACACCAATTATCCTTTAGATTATTGGTTGTTCCTGTTTTTACCGCCACCTTTTTTCCCCCAATATGCAACAGTGAATTTGATCCAAAAATTGGTGATCTGGCTTGATCATCGCTCAGGGCGTCATTGATTAAAAATGTTTCTCTTTCTCCCGCCACCTCCTCCGACTCTATCTTTTTTTGATATATAACTTCTCCTAAATAATTATCCACTTCCAATATTGGATTTATGTTAACTTTTTCTCCTAAATTTGCAAAGATACTATAAGCCTGTGACAACTCCAACATTGTCACCTCTCCGGCCCCAAGAGCCAAGGATAATCCAAACCTTGATCGGTCGCCCCAGGTTGTAATCCCCATTTTTTCCGCCAAATCTATCATGTTTTCCACCCCATTTTCTTTTAATAATTTAACTGACGGAACATTTAACGAAGAAGCCAGGGCAGTTTTTAGGGTTATTGTTCCTAAATACTTTCCGGTGTAATTTTGAGGAGTATAAGTTTTCTGTCCCGGAATTTGATAACTTACTGGGCTGTCGTCAATCGTGTCCCATAAATTTTTTCCTTCCTGCAAGGCCAGCAAATAATTTATCGGTTTTATCGATGACCCGGGTTGTCTCAGGGCTTGGGTTACTACATCAAATTTTCCATTAATATCTTTGGCAAAGTAATCTTTTGAACCAACCATTGCTAAGATATCACCGTTTTTTACATCTAAAACTAAGCTGGCCCCGTTGCCAATTTTTAAACGTCTGACTTTTTCTATTTCTTCTTTAACAATTTTCTCAGCCTCTTTTTGAATCTCTAAGTCTAAACTGGTTTTCACTTTCAGACCCCGTCTTCCCACTTCGGTAAAACCTAATTTTTCTAAATAATTTTTTACATAAAATACAAAATGCGGTGCCAAGATATTTCTCTCATCTTCCAAGATTTTAATTTCCGTGTTTTTTGCTTCCTTAGCCCGGGCTGAGTCTAAGTATCCGACACTTAGCATTTCATTTATTACGTGTTCTTGTCTTAATTTAGCCAGCTGAAAACCCTCCTTGTTAAAGGGGGAGTATGAACCGGGTGCGGCTGGTAGTCCTGCCAAAAAAGCGGCCTCAGCTAAGTTCAGACTACCAACCTCTTTTCCAAAATATCGATTACTTGCTTCAGCTACTCCGTAAACATTACCCCCATAAGGCACTTGGTTAAAATATCTTTCCAAAATCTCATCCTTACTTAAGATGCTTTCTAGCATTACTGCCAGGATTGCCTCTTTTATTTTTCTCTGAAAACTTTTTTCCCCTGATAAAAACACATTTTTCACCAGCTGTTGAGTAATTGTCGACCCGCCTCTCAATTTATCCTCATCATTTTTTCTGAAGTTATAAATTACTGCTTTGAAAATTCCCCTTAGACTAAAACCATGATGTCGGTAGAAATCTTTATCTTCAATGGCTATAGTTGCCAATATTAAATCTTTAGGAATTTGATTAAAAGCTATCCAGCTTCGGTCTTCGTTTTCATAAAATTGATATAAAAGGTTGTTGTTTCGGTCATAAATTTTTGTAGATAATTTTGGCGGATTATAAATTTCATTTACATTGGGTAAATCCCGCAAAACTGTCTGATACGTCCACAGCAATACCCCGGTTATTAAAAGGGTTAACAGTAACAGTGACGGATATTTCCACCCAAATTTAAACTTCTTTTTATTATTATTTTTAATAATATTTTTATTAAAAATAAGTTTCTTTTTCTTTTTTTCAAATTTTATTTTTGGTAACTTGAGCTTAATCTTAGGTATCTCAATCTTTCTTAGCAACTTAAAAAATTTTAATATTGGTCTGCCAATCACTATTAAAAAGTTAATTGTTGCTCTCATCTTTAGGACAATCTAAACAAACCCACTTGCCAGTAATATCAACCACGCTCTGTTTATTTTGCCACTCCGCATTTGGGTTATCTTCTCCCTCCGCCACTATTTTATTAGTGGTTTTATCAATCAAAATATTATTTTGTAAAGATATTCTTAAGGTTGGTACATATTCTTTTTTAAACAATTCATTGTGAGACTCGCATCCTTCTTCTGGTGCCAATTGTCCTGTCAAATTACAGACACTCATGGTCAATATTCCGTCTGGTTTAGTAAAAGTCTTGACTGCCCTATTTTCTAACACCTTTGTCATGATTCGATTCCAAATTGGAGAGGCTCCAGTTGTTCCCGAAGTCACCCCACCCATTCGGCTATTGTCGTTATTACCCACCCAAACTGCCACCACAACTTCCGGAGTAAAACCTATTGTCCAGTTGTCCCTCAAATCATTTGTTGTTCCGGTTTTTACAGCAACCTCAGGATGTTTTTTAATGTTTAACATTGATCCTCTTCCGAAAACCATACTTCTTGCTCCGTCATCTGACAAAATATTAGCAATGATATAAGCAGTTTCAGACGATAACACTCTTTCTCCTGGAACATACTTGTATTCTTCTAGCACCTGGCCTGTTTTATCGGTAACTTTTAGGATTGACACCAAATCTTGTTTAATCCCCATATTAGAAAATACTCCGAAAGCGGTTGCCATGTCTGTCATATAAACCTCACCTCCACCCAAAGTCAGAGACAATCCGTAGTCACTGGAATTTTTAAATGTACTAATTCCCATGGCTGACGCCGAAGCCACAAATGTTTGTACCGTATTAAGGCTAAGCATTTTTACTGCTGGAATATTCAAAGAATTTCCCAGTGAATTTCTTAAAGTTTGGACTCCATGATATGCCCCACCATAATTTGTTGGACAATATTGTTTTTGGTTTTCCACTTTAAAGCAAGTCGGGTTGTCGTCAAAAATCGAAGCGGCGGTTGCCTTTCCCGTCTCAATTCCTACGGCATAGTTTAACGGTTTTATTGATGAACCTGGTTGTCGTAGAGCTGTAGTTACATTATATTTGCCATCGATTTCAGTATCGAAATAATCTTTTGAGCCCACCATGGCCAATATTTGTCCACTTTTGCTGTCGGTTATCAGTGCCGCCCCATTACTCACTCTCTGTTTTTTCAGTTTTTCAATTTCGTCAGCCACTTGTTCTTGGGCATAATTTTGAATGTCCAGATCCAGGCTTGTCCAGACCTTCAAACCCCCCTCGGTCACTTTTTGAATTCCGTACTTTTCAATTAATTTTTCTCTAACATAAAACACAAAATGCGGCGCCAAAATACTATTTCTGTTCAGGTTATAGTCTAACTTTTCATTTTTTGCGTTCTCATATTCTTCGGGACTTATATATTTCAATTCTTCCATTCGTTTAAGTACCATTTCTTGTCTGTTTTTAGCCGCATCCGGATGGGCAAAAGGGGAATATCGGGTTGGTGATCCGGGTAGTCCGGCAATCAGGGCAGCTTCTCCTAAGCTCAAATCTTTAACATCTTTGCTAAAAATACCTTTTGCGGCTGATTCTACCCCCCACATTGTTCCCCCGTATGGTGTTTGATTAAAATACATTTCCAGTATTTGGTCCTTACTATATAAGGCTTCTGTGGCAACTGTTAATATTGCCTCTTTGATTTTTCTTTCCCATGTCCTTTCCGGGGTTAATAGGGCATTTTTTACCAATTGTTGAGTCAGAGTTGATCCGCCCTGAAGTCTTCCCTGAAAAACTGTTCTGAACAATCCCCGAACTATTCCTCTTATATCAAAGCCAGCGTGTTTGTAAAAATTACTATCCTCAATTGCCAGTGTTGCCTTTATTACTTTATCTGGAATCTGTGCCAAACCTACACTTGTTCTGTTCTTATCAACATATATTTCATAAAGCATTTTTCCATTCCTGTCCATTATCTGTGAAGATTCCGAATACTCACCAGAACTGAGTTTTTTTGGGTTAGGAATATCCTTAAGCAGGCTATAAACAAGAAATCCCAAGATAATTGCTATTCCGAGAAGTATTATTTTTTTTCTCTTAGTTTGACGAAGGCTCTTCTTTTTTGATTTGTTCTTCTTTAAAGTCATCGATATATTTTTGTAATAAAAGATATTTTTGATTATTAACTCCATCTTTTTGACCAATCTCCCTAATAATTTCACTATAGGCCAAAGTGGAATCCATTATTTGGATTATTATTTGCTTGCCGGCGGTGTCCTGATTCCTCATTTCCCCTACCAGCTCATTTGCATATTTTAGTTTATCCACCGCCTTCATGCCAGTCTCAAGTGCTATATTATATTTTCCCTTATTTGCCAAAGTTCTTGCTTCGGCGATTCGTTTGTCCGCTAAAATCAGCATAATTTTTGCTTCTCTCTCTTTTCCAACGCTGAACTTAATCCATAACCAGTCCCTAATTTCTTTAAAAGAATAAAACACATTATTTGGCAACATGTTTGTCTGTGGTAGCTTATAGATTATTTTATCTTCAAAAAATACCGGCTCAACTCTAAGCCTACCCTCGCGCTCATCTCTGTTCATTATTTCCAATGTTGCCCGTGACATTGAGACCAACAAGATTCCGGCGGCACCAATAAAAACCGCAAAAATTACTATCAACGTCTTAATATTCATCTCTATCATTGTACCTCAATTGTCTTCGTGAAAAAAAGCTTGCCCTCTTTTGATAAATTTTTGTTTTTTCCTTGTTTTACTCCACATATAAAGGTATTGTCCCCAAAAAAGGACTTTGTTAACTATCCTCCAGCAACTAAAACCCTTTTTGGATCTTAGACCCAAAATCTTACTTGTCGCCTTTCTTTTATTTCTTTCCTCGTATCCGGTGGCTAGATATTTTTTAACCCATTTATTTTCTTTTAAAAAACTTTGATAAGTATTGTCCCTGTCCAAAACAACTTTCATTAATATCAAATCTGTCGCATTTTTTAAATTTCTTTTATGTTTTGGAATTGTTAAATTGGCTCTGTCTAACCATAAATTAAAACAAAATTCATTATGCTTTTCCCTTTTTTTGAATTTTCGATGGGGGATTTTATTCCACCACACGTAAAGTCTTAAATACAATCTCCACCACCACAGTTCATCTTCTTTAGTTATTACCAACAAATCAATGTCTTCACTCTTCTTAGCTCCTTCGGCCGCCACCGTTCCTGTTACTCCCACCATTTTTATTCCCCTCATTTTAAACAGGTGTTTGTTGACTAAATCTTTAGCCAAATAAAGTTTTTCTTTCCAGTCCTTATCCAGGGCTTCTTTTTCGCCTCGCCCCTCTATCTTGCTAAAGTCGTAAATTTTTGTTGAAATCAGTCTTAAAAACAGCTGTTTATCACTTAACTTTTGGCCGTATTTACTGGCATACCCCTTTGTTCTCTTTATTGCTTTTTCAAACTCGTCCATTATCGTATTTTACCCTCTTCTTGATATAATACCTAAGTCCCAAATGAATAAAAGCACCAAAAGATACCGTTTTTATGAAATGATTCCCGGAGTTTTTGCCTGGTTCGTTATCATCTTCCCCATCTGGGGATCCATCCTTGTACCCAAATGGGTAGCCTATTTTGTTCTCGCTTTTTTGGTTTATTGGCTTTATCAGTCTTTTAAATCAGCTATTTTGGCAATTATTGGTTATTTTAAAATCCAGGGAGCCAAAAATACTAATTGGTTAGAAAAATTTAATGAAGATTTCCGTGCTTCTTGGCTACGGTATCGGGATATAAATCACGTTGTTATTATTTCTTCTTATAAAGAGCCCACAGATGTCATTGAAATGGCTTTTTCCAGTTTGGCCGCTCAGGTTGACATTAATTTAAAAAAAATTCACGTAATCTTGGCCCAAGAAGCTCGAGCCGGACAGGAAAATAATCAGACAACTATCAATTATTTTCAAAAAAGATATGCCAAAACCTTCGCTTCTTTAACTTTTACTGAGCATCCCGCCAATCTTCCCGGAGAAATCGCCGGAAAACATACCAACGAAGCTTGGGCGGCCAGATATTTCAAAAAACACTTTATTGAAAAGAAAAAATATAAAATTGAAAATTTTACCTTGACTTCCTGTGACGTCGACACTATCTTCAATCCTAAATATTTTTCTTCCCTGACTTACAACTTTGCCTCAAATCCCGACCGATATCTAAAATTTTGGCAGTCTCCAATTTTTTGGCACCATAATATAAATAGTGTTCCTGCTCCCATCAGAATCATCGGTGTCATGGGTAATGCCATTCACATTGCCAACATCCAGGAGCCGGATGGTCTATTTTTTAACTACTCTTGCTACTCTTCGTCTTATAAATTAATTGATTCTGCTGGTTATTGGGATCCGGACATGATCCCGGAAGACTGGCATATCTTTCTTCAAACCTTCTTTTCCACTGGTGGCCGCACTTCTGTTTCTCCCATCTTTCTGCCCACTGTTGTAGATGCTCCAGACGGTAAAAATTATTTTGCTGCACTCAAAAATCGTTACAACCAGTGTGTTCGTCATGCTTGGGGTGCCACCGATATTGCTTATGCCATCGAGCAATCTCGACTTCATCCCGAAATTCCCTGGCTTACCCGTACTCTCCGGGTATATAAACTAATTCAAACTCATTTTATTTGGTCTAGTAACTGGTTTATTTTGACCCTTGGTACCTCTTTACCTGTCGCCTTAAATCCCTATTTTTTTAATACCACCTTTGGCTATAACTTACCCCGTATTGCCAATGTAATTTTGACAATTTGTCTCATTCCCATGGTCACCCTCATCGTTCTCGACTGGAAGCTTCGTCCCACTTACCAAAAACAGGGTTTTTGGAATTTTATTAAAAACATTATTCAATGGCCTCTGATGCCTCTAGCCACCCTGGCTATGTCAGTTCTACCAGGACTGCATTCACACACCCGTCTCTTGTTTGGTAAACGTCTCGAGTATAAAACCACCGACAAGGGTTCTAGTGTAAAATAAAATAGTATGCTTTATGCCATATTGTTTATCCTCTTTCGACTGCCATCACTTTTTGAACCTTACTGGTATGGTGACGAGGGTATCTATTTAGCTTTAGGTCAGGGGATTCGTCGAGGTCTGTTACTTTTTCAGCAAATTCATGATAACAAACCGCCGACTCTCTATTATCTGGCTGCATTTTCTCAGACCGTCTTTGGCTTCCGCCTATTACTCCTCCTCTTGATGGTTCCGACGATATATTTTTTTAATCGTTTAGCTAAAAAATTTCTTTCTCCTCGTCAAACCACCTTTTCCACCTTTCTCTTTTTAATTCTCACCTCTATTCCTCTTATTGAAGGTAGCATTGCCAACGCTGAAGTTTTTATGCTTTTGCCCACTATTTTAGCGTTTTTAATCTTTCTAAATTATAAAAAATCCTATCTCTCATTTTTGGTCACTGGCCTCTTGTTGGGTATTGCTTTTACTATCAAGGTCCCTGTCGCCTTTGAGGCCGTCTTTCTCGGTCTTTGGATTCTAATTTTTCAAAAACACAAAATCAAAAAATTATTTCTCTTCTCTTTCGCCTTCATCCTTCCTATCTTTTTATATTTAATTTATTTTGCTCTCAAAGGTGCCCTGCAACCCTTCCTTTTCGCCGCCCTTCTTCAAAATTTTGGTTACCTCTCCTCCTGGTCGACTGGTACCCAACAATCTTCAGTTGCTTCCGGTGGTCTAATTTGGCGCGGCTTAATCCTTTCGATTACTTGGGTTGTTTCCTTTTTCCTTTATCATCGCCGCGTTATTTCAAAAAATCTATTTTTTCTCTCCGCCTGGTTCTTTGCCGCCCTCTTTGGTGTTTTACTTTCCGGACGTCCCTATCCCCACTATCTAATTCAGATTCTGCCTCCTCTCTGTCTTTTACTTTTTTACTATTCCAAAGCCAGACTTTGGATTTCTTTTATCTTAATTCTTTTTATCGCTTCTCTTTTTCGTTATAAGTTTTATTTCTATCCGGTTTTTTCTTATTATAGTAATTTTTATACCTATGCTTTGGGTAAAAAAAGTCTAGACTCCTATCGACAATATTTTGGCTCTGAAATGCCTCAAAATTACATTTTAGCCAATAAGATTAAATCAATAACCTCTCCGGAAGACAGAATTTATGTCTGGGGAGACCAATCTTATTTGTATCCCTTAAGCGATCGCTTACCTTCGACAAAATATATAGTTGCTTATCATGTTGTCGATTTTAATGCTTATGATTTAACCATTTCCCAGTTAAAAGCTATTACTCCAAAATTAATTATTTATTATCCTCAGCCCTCCCGTCCCTTTCCTGCTCTGGACAATTTAATTTCTGATTATTATTCCTTAATCGATCAAATCGGCCCGGCTTATATCTTCGAACTTCGTCAATAATCTATGAACGTTGTCTCTTCATTTTTTGGTAAATTAGGAAAATTTTGGCAAACTACTCTAAATTCTCGACTTCTCCGTTTTACCATCCTTCTTTTTATTTCTCAGATTGTTTTAATTATTTGGTTTTACAACCAACTTCCTCCGGAAATTCCCTTATTCTTTTCTCGTCCCTGGGGAGAGTCTTGGCTTTCTCCCACCTCTTCAATTTTCATTTTACCCCTATTTTCCCTTATCACTTTTCTTACTAACTATTTTATCGCCCTCTATTTTTATCAGAAAAAACTCATCCTTTCTCAGCTCTTAGTTATTTTCACCTTTATCATTTCATTATTTTCTACAGTCTCGCTCTTAAAAATTATTAGCCTGGTCATCTAATGTTTTCTCAATTGCTCCTAGTTTTGGTCTCCTCTGTTTTAATTTCATATTTTGTCACCCCCTTAATTATCAAAATTTTTCGATCCCACAATTGGGTCGAAGACCCTCTTCTTAAACAACGTAAAAGCGGTAATGCCACCGCCACCACCCCGGTTCCCCGAGGCGGCGGTCTGCCAATTTTTATCAGTGTCTTTATCACCTCCTTAATTTTTCTCCCCTTTGATAAACATCTTCTGGGCATTCTTTTGGCTTCATTTTTTGCCTTAATTATTGGACTTATGGATGACGTAAAAGATATCAGTCCAAAATTTCGTTTATTCACCAATCTACTGACAGCTCTCATTGTTGTTTCTTCAGGAATCGGTATTGCCTATCTTTCAAACCCCTTTGGGGGCATTATTGACCTTTCCCAGCCTCAATTACATTTTTCTTTTCTAGGTTCTCACTCGATTTGGATTTTAGCTGATCTTCTGGCTGTTTTCTGGATTGTCTGGTGTATGAATTTTATTGGTTGGGCCTCTGGAGTTGAAGGGCAATTACCCGGTTTTGTTTCCATCTCCGCAATTTTTATCGGTATCTTGGGTATGAAATATTCCGGTGACCTTACTCAATGGCCGGTCATTATTCTGGCTTTTACGGTTGCCGGTGCCTATTCAGGCTTCTTGCCTCATAACTTTTATCCTCAAAAAATTATGCCGGGCTATAGTGGTAAAAGTTTAGCCGGACTTCTTTTAGCTATTCTTTCGATTCTTTCCGGTGCCAAGCTTGCTACCTTAATTTTTCTTCTCGGTCTCCCTATGCTTGACGCTATCTTTGTTTTAATTTATCGACTTTACCATCACAAGTCTCCTTTTGTTTCAGACAACAATCATCTTCATCATCAGCTTTTAAAAATTGGTTGGGGCCGTCGTCGTATTTCGGTGTTTTATTGGTCTCTAAGTTTGATTCTGGGTTTCCTCTCCCTCATGCTTAATAGCCAACAAAAATTTTATGTTTTTATCGGCTTGGCGATTATATTTTTCGGAATTACTCTGAAATTTTTTCGGCGTATTTAGCTGACACCCAGGCATTTTTTCCCTTATAGACAATTTGATACCAACCACTTTCCTCACTCACAAATTCATAAGTTTCACCCGGATTTGCCCTGCCAACTTCCAATGACCCGTTACTGGCTGTTTCCCTGACCCGAAGCCATCCGGTTTCCGTTTCTTTGATTCTAATTTTAGGCCCCAAAATCCTTGTCGGTGTCGGACTAATGGTAATTGCAGTTTCTATTTTTTTCTCTCTTTCCAGTTTTGCATCAATTAACAATTGGTATCCCTTAACCACTCTGACTATTAAATTTATACTTTTATATCCGGGGTAATTAATTGATAATTTTCTATCACCTTCACCTACACTTTCTATCTTTGCTGGGCTATTGTTTTTTATTTCCCCATCGATATATATCATTGCCCCGCCGGGATTTGAGTTGACTAAAATACTGCCGTTTTCTCCGGTTTTTTCCATTGATAAGATATATCCGCTATCGACATCTTTCTCAAAATCCCAACTTATTACCGAAGTGACATTATTTTCTAGTTTTATTTTTCTTTGCCAAATTTCTCCTTCACCGTCGTCGAGTCTTATTTCGATCTCTCCGGGTTTTAGGGTATTATTTTTGTAAGGCGTCATTCCGCTTTCAACTCCGTTAAGGTATACTTTTGCTATGGGATTTGAAGCAATTTCTACTCCGGATTTATCAATACCACAGGCTCCTAAAACTAGGCTGCTCAAAAATGCCACCATTACTAAGCTGATATTTTTTCCTCTGATAATCATTTCACTTCTCCTATTATATTTTATTTTTGCTCCTAAAACCCTTTTATCTCCCTTTATTTCCTCAATCCCCATTTCCAACCCAACAGCCACTCCTATTCCCACTCCCATCCCCACTGTCTTGCTGGGCTTAGTTGGCGACCTGGGATTAGGTCGTTTTATTACTTCTACTGCCCGTGACAAAAATGATTTCTCCTGGTCTTTTCAGGGAATTTCCCCTTGGCTTCTGTCCCACGATTTCAATCTTGCCAATTTAGAAAGTCCAATTATTGCCGATTGTCCCCGGGGTTATACTGGCACCTTTACCTTCTGCGGAGATCCCCGATTTCTCCCTTATTTAAAATCAAATAAATTAGTTCTGAATCTAGCCAATAACCATATTCTTAATTATGGTGCTGATGGTTTAACCCAAACTAATAAATATCTATCCCAAAACGAAATTACATATTTTCCGGATTTTTCACAAAAAACTATTAATGGAATAAGTTTTGGTTTTCTCGGTTACGATTTTATTACTTATCCCAATTTATCTACCCAAGTCCTAATCAATGACATAAAAAAATATGATTCAACGGTTGATTGGCTGGTTGTTTCCATCCATTGGGGTAATGAGTATTTGCCTCAAGCCGAAAACTGGCGGGTTAATTTAGCCCGTGAATTAATTGACACTGGAGCCGATATTATTCATGGCCATCACCCCCATGTCTGGCAGTCTTATGAAATTTATAAAGACAAACCCATTTTTTATTCTTTTGGCAATTTTATTTTCGATCAATCCTGGTCCTACGAAACTTCACATTCCCAAATTGCTGAGCTTAAATTATCAAAGACAAAAGTCGAAGAATTAAAACTTTTTCCTATTGAAATCAAATTCAACACCCAACCCTGGTTAATGCCTTAAATACATTTTGGCTGATATTCGCCTTTTTGATTTAATTCCAGAATTCCGTTCCAGGTAAAAAATTTCTCACTCAAAGGCCTGATTCTTAAAGATTGACACAACAATTGTTTTTTTAATTCGCTTTGGCTGTTTATCACTAAGAATGCTACCAGCATGGTCAAGAAGACAATTGCTCCTGACCACCAATAAAAGTTTTTATCCATTTTTTATTGCTTTAATTGCTAAAAATAACGGGAATTCAGCCCGCGCTTTATCTTCTATTTTAGCTCTTCCGCCTTCAGATTTTTTATCTGAAATCCATTCTTCCATTTTTTCAATCAAAAATCCATTATTAAAAAGCATCTCAGTAAAGGCAGACAGGGGATAGTGGTAACTATATGAAACTTGGTTATCTTTTTTGTCAAAAGGACTCGATTCTATCGGTATTTCCAGCGGCGACATATAAGAATCCATCGTTCTCACGTCTTTGTCCTCTTTCATTTCCCAGCCACTATGTTTGGGAATTCTAAAGGCCGGATGATTAATTACCAATACCAGCTTCCCGCCACTTTTTAATAACTTACTAAAATTTTTTATAGCTCCAAATGGTTTTTTAACATTTTGTAGAGCTAAAATCATTACTCCCTTATCAAAACTTCCGTATATTTTTAATTCCTTGCACACATCATCAATCACATAGCTGTGTTTTGGATTTTTGTCCAAGAATTTTGCTTCTTTGATTAAATCAACTGACAAATCCACTCCCAAATATTCATTTTCTATTTTTCTTCCCAAGACCCCTTGTCCACAGCCAAAATCAATTACTTTCTCCCTGGGCTTTAAATCCAATAGCCTCAAGGTATTAGGTAAAATTACATGCTGGTGATAATAACTACCCTCAACCCCGACACTTTTTTTATACCAGACCCCGACATTTCCCTTCCATGCTGTTTTTTTAGGATCGTTGTTCCACATCATCCCAGTTTACCACTTGCCACCATTGTTTTACATATTCTGCCCGATTATTGAGGTAATCTAAGTAATACGCATGTTCCCAGACATCCAATACTAATATTGGTGTCATTCCGTTTAGTCCCAATAAATTATGTTTTTCCAGTTGTCCGACTGTTAAATTATTTTCAGTGTCTTTCCATAAAACCGCCCAACCAGATCCTTCAACACTGGTTGCTGCCAGTGAAAATTCTTTCTGAAAATTTTCAAAACTGCCAAAATTTAAATTAATTGCTTCTAAGATTTTACCCGAAGGTAGATTATTTTCTCTAACCTCTCTCATATTGGCGAAAAATATTTCATGAATCTTGGCCCCATTATAGTTAAAACTAAAATCTCTCATTACTTCCCGATTTTTTTCAGGTTTTTCCAAAGCCGCATTAGCTCCATTTACATAAGCCACATAATGTTTGTCATGATGTAACTCCATAATCTTTCTGGAGATTACTGGCTCTAAGGCTTCAAGAGAATAAGATAGGGGAACGATATTTAATGCTTTCATACTACTACCATTGTAGTACGAGTTTTCACTCTTTGTCAAATGGTAATTTTTCTTAATTCTCTTTCTTCTTCGGCCAAATCTGGATTAAGATAATTACCACCAAAAGTCCCAGTGTTATATTCATAAACCACAACTTCAAATCAATTTTTCCCTCAGCCTTTTCCTCACTCTTTGTTGCCACCACGCTTGGTTCAACGCTTAATTCTTCAGTTGCTGTTGGACTTACTTCAGTTTCTGTTGGGGTTATCATTTGGGTTACTACTTGGGTTACCACCACGGGTATCGGTGTCGGTGTTGGCGTTGCTGTGGTCATTATTTTAATCAGGTTTGGATCGACCTTCATTTTGATTAAAGTTGGAATAGGTGTTGGTGTCAAGGTAACAGCTGGAGCTATCGTTGGGAAATTAATATTAGGAAGCGTTAATGCTGAGGTTCTTTTTGAAAAAACATTGAAAATTAAAACAAATAGGACGATAGCTCTAATTGTGTTTTTCATCACCTATATTATATCTCTTTTGTCAAATTGGCGTCAAAAAGGGGTATAATTGCCTGTGATTTTAATTAAAACTCCTTCTCAAATTGATGGTATTCGTGCTTCTTCCCGTCTTGCCACCGCCACCCTCAAATACACAGCTTCTTTTATCAAGCCCGGAATTTCAACTGAATTGTTAAATCAAAAAGCTCACGACTATATTATTTCCCATAAAGCTCAACCAGCACCCCTAAATTACAACGGCTTTCCCAAAAGTATTTGTACTTCTATCAATAATGTTGTCTGCCATGGTATCCCCTCACCAAAAGAAATTTTAAAAGAAGGAGATATTGTTAATATCGATATCACTACCATTTTAAACGGTTATTTTGGCGATACTTCGGCTACTTATCCCGTTGGTAAGATCAATCAGGAAGCACAACTTTTAATTGAAAGAACAAAAGTCTCGCTGGACTTAGCCATAAAATCGGTCAAAGCCGGTAAATATTTAAACGAATGTGTCGGAAAAACTATCGAAGATTACGTCACTCGCTTTGGCTATTCTGTTGTCAAAGATCTCGGTGGCCATGGTGTTGGCATAAACTTTCACGAAGACCCTTTTGTCTTTCATTTTAATACCCTCAGAAACCATATTCTTCTCAAGCCTGGTATGATTTTCACCATTGAGCCCATGATAAACGCCTCTAAAAATTGGCAAGTCTATATGGATGTTGACGACGCTTGGACTATCCGCACTAAAGACTCTTCTCTCTCCGCTCAATTTGAGCATACCGTTTTAGTCACTCAAAATGGTTGTGAGGTATTAACCAAATAAAAATATGATTCTACTTGATGGCAAAACTTTAGCCACCCAAATCACTTCTGAGCTCAAGCAAAAAATAATCCAATCGGGGTTAAAAATTAATCTAGACATTGTCTTGGTCGGCGACGACCCTTCTTCTCTAAAATATATTGATCTTAAGCAAAAAAAAGCCGCTGAAGTTGGCATTGGTGGTCAACTCTACCACCTTCCTGTAGTCGCCGTTTCTGACTTACCCAAACTTGTTGCCGCTCTCAACGAGAACCACGAGACTTCCTCCTTTTTTATCCAATTACCAATTCCCGGTCTTGATGATCCCTCCCTTATTCTCCGCCAGATTCTTCCTCAAAAAGACGCTGACGGTCTCAACCCCAATTCCGGTGTTTACCCGGCTGTTGTTAAGGGCATTGTTAGACTTTTAGAGAATTATCAAATAAATTTTGACCAAAAAAACATCGTTATCATTAATGATTCTGATCTAATTGGACAACCGTTAAAAAAATATTTTAGTCAGTATACTTCCAACATTACCCTCCTCAACCGCCAAAGCCTTGACCTTACTCCCCATACTCTACAGGCGGATATTCTTATTTCAGCCACTGGTGTCAAAAATCTGCTTACTGCCGACATGGTCAAAAGCGGTGTTGTTGCCATTGACGTCGGAGGAGGGGATATCGACTTTGAAAATGTTTCAATAAAATCATCCTACATTACCCCCACCTTTGGTGGTGTCGGTCCCATGACCGTCGCTTCACTTCTTGAAAATACGTATCTTCTCACTACCAGATAATTTATTTGTGAAACCCTTCACTTGGGTTCATATTCTTTTTTATTACCCAAATCTTACCGGTGTCTTTTGAATTAATTATTTTTACAAATTGTTTTGCAATCTCATTTGGGCTAATCGAGTCGTCAATATACTGAGGAAAAAATTTTCTATAACTTTCGGTTGCAGTATCTGACGGTGAAATACAATTAACTTTTATCTTTTTTTCTTTCAATTCGTCGGCCAATCCAATAGTGAAATCTTCAATAGCTCTTTTTGAAACATAATAGGGTAGCCAACCCTTTCCTCCATTTTCAAATGTTCCGGATAAATTTATAACGTTACCATCAGACATCAATGGTAAAAGTTTATTAACTAAAAACATCGGTGCAATAATTCCCACGCTCATTGTCTCAGTCAATATCTTTTCTTCAAATTTATCAAAATCAATTCCGGCGAATACCTTATCTTTACCATGCCATACACCGGCAATATTGGCAATTAAATCAATCCGTCTCCTGTCATTTTTTATTTCTTCGACTAATTCAGTTATATCTTTAATGTCAGACAAATCACATTCGTATATTTTTGCTGTTCCACCAGTTTTTTCAATTTCTTCTTTTGTCTCGATTAATCCATCTAAATTTCTTCCTACAAGACCAATTTCAAAATCGTTTTTTGCTAATTCTAAACTTACTTCACGGCCGATTCCGGTAGAAGCACCAGTGACAATTGCATATTTCATTACCAATTATATTCTAATTACTAATTATTCTCCTAATTTTTTTCACCCCTTCTTCTGCTTTATTCGGATCAAATAAAACTGTTTTCCAATTCATTTCTGTTGGTTCGACTAAGTTTTTTTCCTTATCATCAATAAATAATACCTCTTCTGGATTAACTCCAGATTCTCTCTGGGCGATTTCATATATTTTTCTATCGGGTTTTTTGGTATTTACTTTGTATGACAAAATAACTGATTTATAATTCACCTTTGGTACCCAATTATCTTTTAAGGCCGCTTCCCAAATCCCGGAATTAATATTTGATATAACCCCGATATTTATTTTTCCATCCAGCTCATAAAGGAGATTATTTATTGGTTTAATTATTTCATAATCCGAAACCCAAGCTCCCTCAAAATCATATCGCCTAGCTTTTTGTAAATCCAAACTAAAATTCTCAATACATTTTTCCCAAAACAAATCAGTTTTTATTTCTCCAACGGTCAGTGATTTTTCAAAACCATTGTAATATTCTATAAATTCATTTAAATTTATTTTGAAATCATGGCAAACTTTATTAAAAACATTATCGTACGTTACCAATACATTTCCAAAGTCAAAAAAGACTGTTTTTATCATTGTCCTGTCCCTCTTCTGTACACTGCCGCCCAGGGGACATAACTACTCGTATAAGTTTTTTGATGAATTACTTCCCCGTTTCTGGTTACCGTCCAATCAAATGCTGTCTTTAAGCCCGGAACCCTGCTTTCATCTTTAATTACTTTTCCTACCGGTAGTGTCGGGTCATCAATCCACACATCCGGTGGCGCCGCGACTGCTCCCCATTGCTTGTAATTGCTAATTTCTGTTTTCCGGCCATCGGATGTTCCGTAAATTTCATAAGCTAATTTTTTGTTCACCCCATCATAGTAACTTTGAATTAAAACATAGTGACCGGTATCATTTACAAATCTTAAGTCCGGATTTGGGATAAATACTGTGGCATCAAATCCCGGTTTTGTATCCTCTTCATAATAGCTAACCCGGTAAGCATGTGCCTGTCTTTGGGTAATATCTAAACCAGCATCAAGCATGGCTCGAAATAAAGTCGTTGATACCTGACAAATTCCGCCCCCCACATCCAATTCAGTTTTACCCTGCCTGATCACGTAAGCCATTTTATAGCCATTATTTAAACTTACTTCACCTAAGTTTTTTATGAACGAAAAAGTGTCTCCCGGTGCCACCAAAACCCGATTAATTATTGAAGACCCTTTTTCAACATTAAAATTTCTAATTTCACTGCTATGTTTAAAACTTGAAGTACCCCGTCCCAGCAATTCTTTTATTCCCAGGTCATTCACCTCAGCATTTTTGATTTTGGCCTCTGATTTGACCAGTGGTAATTCGGCTGTGATTATCTTTTCTGTAGATATTTCCCAACCGGGAAAATCACGCCTGATACTATTCTCAAATTTTTCCCCGTCCAAATAATAGCCTTGTTTATCTGGTTGAAATTCCAATACTTTTCCGTTTTCAAATTTAAAAACTGCGTCCTGAGGCTCCTTCTTTAAACTTTGCTGTAAATTTTCTACATATTCATTAATATTGCTTTGTTGGGAACCACCATCAAAATCCACCCAACTTATCAATGTTTTATCATTTATACTCACCTCTATTTCCCCGTCTTTAAAAATAACCGTTTTTCCGATTAATTTTTTTGCTCTTTCCATCGCCGCTTCCTTCTCTTCTTCGCCTGGTAATTTTCCAATACTTTCCAGTAATATGTTTGAACTTTGCTCTAATTCGTATCTTTCTAATTTACCCAATACACTTTCTTTAAATTTTTCTCTGTTTGTTTGTACCCCCAATTGTCCATCGACAATGCTTATTTTTCCGTTTAATGTAATTTCCGAAGGAATAAAAGGTTTGTCAATTTGAGAAGCAATTTCTTCAATTATTTGATTTGTTTTTTCTTCATTACTCCTTATTGATAGACCAAAATCTTTATTTTCAAAAAAGGCTTTAACATATTTTCCTGCTCCCTGTTTTAAACGACGGAATAATAAATTTGAAGCGGTTTGTTCAGTATCTATTTCCGCCGATATTGAGGCCAAGTCAATCACAAACACCCTCTCGCCTTCGGTAAACTTTAAGTTTCCTTTCATTGGAAATTCTTCTATCAACTTTTTTTCAATTTCTTTTTTCCCCAAAAGCGAATAGTCTCTACCCAAAACAGTTGTTCCTTTACCGGTTTTTCCAAAACCAAATGCCAAAGGCGCTATTACTCCCGTACCCAACAAGAACAGGATGCTAATTATAATTAATATTTTATTTTTCATTTCTTTCTGTCCATTGCTAAATTAGCTAGTTCATCGGCTTTAAAGTTATATTCTCTTCTTATTTCTTTATATTCAATCTTTTTCCCCGAACTTAAATCCTGTGCTACCAGCCAAAGATTTTTTAAGTTTGATGCTTTAACTTTGTAGATCTTTTTCATCTGTCTGACCAGTAATTGAGAATCAGAATTAATTTCTACCTCCGCTTCCGGAGCCTTTTCTTCAATCCAGGTCAAAGCTCCGATTAAACCCATATATTCCGCTTCATTGTTTGTTTTTATTCCCAAAAACTTGCTCTCTTCATAGACACTTTCTTTGTTTTCATTTTCAATATAGACTCCGTAACCTGCAATTCCCGGGTTACCTCTGGCTCCACCATCCGTAAAAACTTTCAACTTCATGTCACTATCATACCAAAAAATACATTATCCCTATACCAAATGACACTGTTATCAATTGCCACAAACTTTCTTTAATTTTACTTTGATGGCGGTGAAGCTCGGGAATTAAGTCGGAAGCCGCCAAATATATAAATCCACCAGCTGTGATGGCAATCAATTCCTGGTGTAAGTTGATACCTTTTCCCATTAGCCACACTATCAATACTCCTATTAAACTAAAAAACGCCGAAGATAAATTTACCAGGGCCGCTTTTTTTAAAGTGTACCCACTGTGAACTAAAATTGCCAAATCTCCGATTTCCTGGGGTATTTCATGTAGTAACACTGCCAAGGAAGTACTAATTCCCAGTGGGGTACTAATCATAAAACTACTTCCAATAATCAAACCGTCTATTAAATTGTGAATTGAGTCGGCCGCCAAACTCATTCCTGCTAAGCTATGGCCTTGATGACAGTCGGTTTCATGGCAATGTCTCCACTTTAAAAATTTTTCCAAAACAAAAAAAATCATAATTCCCCAAATTATTCCCAAACCCGTTTCTTTTGCTCCCCTTATTTCTAAAGCCTCAGGAATTAAATGTAAAAAAGCATCACCCAGAAGTGCCCCGGTTGCTAATCCCACCAAAGTTAACACCTCTTCCTTTAATAGCTTCTTTCTGGCTTTGAAGAAAAATATTCCCACTAAAGACACCAGGCTCATTAACAGGGAAGCACCAATTGCCATCAGTATTGGATTCATGGATTCCATTTTACTCCCATTTTTCTCTCCAAGCTGGTTATAATAGTATGTGGAAATAAACGATTTTAAATCACCCCTGCCGCCTCGTCGTGTCGACGTTCTTGACAGAGAAGCTCCTCTTACTCCTCCAACTGAAACCATTTCCGGTCCCAAGCCTGTTGTTTCCTCCGAGAAAATCCCTAAAAAATTTCCCCCATATTACCTCTATGGTGCCATTGTCCTTATTGTCATTTCCCTTGCCCTGCTGGTTGTTAAGGTTCTAATTCCAACTCTAAAAAATAATAATTCTGCTCCAGTTACTCTGACCTATTGGGGTCTTTGGGAAGATTCCAGTGTTCTTCAGGGAATAATTTCTGAATTTGAAGCCAAAAACCCAAAAATAAAAATTTCCTACAAAAAAAACGACAAAACTGATTATCGCAGTCGTCTCGCTGGTCGTTTAGCTAAAGATCCGGAAACTGAAGAAGTCCCGGACATCTTTAGAATTCACAGCTCCTGGTTACCCATGTTCACTGACAATGTTGTCCCACTACCTGCCGCTACCGTTACCGCTCTAAATCTTGAACAGGATTTTTATAATGTATATAAAAATGATCTAAAAATAGGCAACTCATATTATGCTGTTCCCTTGATGTACGATGGCTTAGCTCTTTTTTATAATAAAGATTTAATTCAAAAAGGTGGAGTTGATTTACCTAAATCTTGGTGGGATTTGCAAACGACTGCCGCCAAGTTAACGGTTAAAGATGAAGCCGGCAATATTCAGATTGCAGGCGTTGCTATGGGTTTAACTGACAACGTTGACCATTGGAGTGATATTGTTGGTCTCTTACTAAAGCAAAATGGCGCCGACCTTCTCAAGGACAACCCAGATAATGACGCCAAGATAATTGATGTCCTTTCTTACTATGTAAATTTTCGAAGTAAATACCAGACCTGGGACGAAACCCTTCCTCCTTCCACCCAGCTCTTCGCTCAGGGTAAATTAGCTTTTTACCTTGCCCCTTCATGGAGAGTCTTTAATATCCAGGATCTAAACCCCAATCTTTCATTTGAAATTACCACCGTACCTCAATTACCAACCCTTCAGGATATCTCCGATTCTTCCGCAAACTCTACCGCCAATCTTACCAATATTCATTGGGCTACTTATTGGGCTGAAGCCGTCAACTCTCAAAGTAAACATCAAAAAGAAGCCTGGAAATTCTTGGAATTCTTGGCTTCCAAAGATTCCTTGGAAAAAATGTATACTGCCGCCTCTCAAATCCGAAGTTTTGGAGAAATTTATCCCCGGATTTCTTTGAACAGCAAAATTATTAGTAACCCCAAAATTAAACCCTTTTTAGATTCGGCCAACAATTCTCAAAGTGGTTATCTGGCTTCAAATACTTATGACGCTGGTCTTAATACAGAACTTAGCAAATACTTTGGTGACGCGATTAACGGTTTAGTTGTCAACAACAGCGACTCCATTTCAATTATGACCGCTCTGAAAAATGGTCTAAATCAAGTGGTTCAAAAATATCACCTCGAATGATCCTTATAAACTATAAAATATATTCAGCCACCTTTGGTGATAAAGCTATAGAATTAGCCAAAATTATCAAAGAAATTAGTGATAAATCTAAAATTAGAATCGTCATTACTGCTTCGGCTCTCGACGCTTTTAGAATTCAGCGTGAGAGTGGCGCCGAGGTTTGGCTCCAAAATATTGATGAATTTAATGAGGGAAAGCACACCGGTTGGATTTCGGCCCAGCAGGCCTTTGAGCTGGGAATCAAAGGAGCCTTGATCAACCATTCGGAACATAAGATCTCCAAGGGAAAAATCGCCAAAATTATTAAGCACAAACCAAAAAATTTTGAAATAATGTGTTGCGTTTCCTCAGTTAACCAAATCAAAAAGTGGACCAATAAATTGAAACCGGATTGGATCTTGTATGAACCACCAGAATTAATTGCCAGTAAAGACAAATCAGTTGCTACAGAAAATCCGGAGATGATTAAAGCCGCTGTCACAGCATTAAGTAAATCAAAATTATTAGTTGGCGCTGGTGTAAAAAGTCGGGAAGATGTCAAAACCAGCTTAAAAATGGGTGCCCAAGGCGTTGGTCTTTCCAGTGCCTTTGTCTTAAGCGATAATCCTCGGGAGCTTTTGCGGGAGATAGCTTCGGGCTTTGATGTTATAATCTAAACATACTATGGCATCAATCGATAATCTTTTAGTTTCCCTTTTTGTTGACGAAGTTGTTGGCGGATTTTTGGTCACTGTTCCTCCGGGTCACGTTGGTTGTATTTACAGCATTTTTCGTGGAGTTTTAAAGAATGTTTGGTATCCAGGCATGCATTTTAAGATCCCAATTATTCATCGCGTCAAGCTTTTTAATGCTCAATTAATCGAATATACTATCGCCAAAGACGTTTTTCTTAAAGACAACAAAGAAATAATGGGCGATGAGCTTATCCATGCTGTTACTGCTGATAATAAATTCGTGGCTGTTGAAGCCACCGTTCTCATTAAGCTTGACACTGATAGACTACCGGAAATCTGGCAAAATATTGGTGAAAATTTCGTTTCAAAAGTAGTTAGGCCTGTTACCCGTAGCCGCATTCGTAAGGTTTTAACTAATCATAGCCTTGTTAAATCACTTTCAACTGATCGTAGCCTGATTGAAGATGAGGTCAAGCAAGAACTTCGCGATTCATTAACCCAACACGGTCTCTACGTCGAAAATTTCTATCTCAGTTCCCTTACTCCTATTGATTCACCAATCAACATGGATGAAGGTCCAGAATTACCCAAAGACATAAAGGAAATAAAAAACGAAAGACTTATTTCTGGACTCCGCACAGACTCAACCCCCACAGAAGATCAGTCCCAGAATCCCTCAAGATCCTCCCTGCCTCATTCATAGTTGCCCCACTGGTTACCACGTCGTCTATCAAGATTACTTTTTTAGGAATTGTTTTTATATCACCTACTCTGAAAGCATTATCGATATTTTTTTGTCTAAGTTGGCGATTTTTTACACTTACCTGATTTTTTGTTTTTATGTTCCTGGTCAAAGCGTTGTTTACGCATTTTAAGTTTAAAAACTCAGCCAAACCCTTTGCTAATATTTCACTTTGATTAAACCCTCGCCAGTTTTTTCTTTGCCAATAAAGGGGGACTGGTATTAAGCAAAAATTTTCTTTTTGCCAATATTTGACAACATTGGGATAGCTAATTTTTAACTTATTTCCCATCAATTTTGCCAATTCCTCGACAGCATCACTTACAAACCCATATTTTACTTTCTCCACAATTTCTTTCATCAGGCCATCATACTTATAGGTAGAAATTATTCCTTCAAATAATTTTTTATGACTCAACAGTCCACTCTTCATTTTATTTTCGCACAAATCACATAAATACCTTTCTCCTCTTCCACACCCAAAACAACTTCTTGGGAATAGCCACTCAATTATCATTGACATTAATTTAATTGTAGAATACTTTATGGCTCTTACTAAGCGTATAAATGCTTCATCCGTTCTTTTAGACTTTCTGATATGGGCACTTTTAAGTCTTTTCGGAATGAGACTCTTTTTAACAGTATTTAACAATCCTATTGTTGGTCGGGGTAATTGGCACATTGCCCATGTTCTTTGGGGGGGCTTGCTCATGCTGGTGGGTATAATAATCTCTCTTGTATATTACGGGAAAAAATCAATTAAACTTGCCTCTATTCTTGCTGGAATTGGTTGGGGTTTCTTTATTGATGAAATTGGTAAATACCTTACCCGTGATAATAATTATTGGTTTCGACCAGCCATAATTTTTATCTATATTTCCTTTATTCTCCTCTTTTTTCTTTATCGCTTTTTAGAAAAAAAATCCCGTCAAACTCGTTCTTCTTTGTGGCACGAGATACTTGAAGATTGTGAAGAACTAGCTGACAACGATTTGGAAATAACTGAAAAAAAAGAACTATTACAAAAAATTGATAAATTTAAACGACTATCCTCATCTCCTAAAGAAAAAAAACTATTATTGAATTTACGCTCTCTGGTTATCTCGACAGTTGCCAAGAAAGACAAAAAAACTTTCAATCTAAGTAGGCTTGTTGCCACCACTCTTCGGGTAACTTACAACCGCCTTTTTAAGAAAAAATTAGTTTTTTATGCTTTATTTACCTACAGCCTTTGGTACATCATTGATAAATCTATCGACAGCTTCAGACTCTTTTTTAATTCCAACAAACTTTTAATTCTCCAGGATTATTATAGTCATTATGATTTTTTTTCCAAAGCTGATGTCTACATGGTTACCCTAAAGTTTATTATTGAAGGAGTGGTTGCCGTTTTCTTTGCTGTTGGACTTGTCTATTGGCTCAGGGGAAGAACAATTAAAGGTATTAGATTTTATCAATGGGGTTTATTAATAAACATTTTTATTGGCTCCCATCTAAAATTCTATTTCGAACAATTTAGTGGAGTTTTTTCTTTGATTTTAGCCTTCGTCGTTTGGACCTGGCTTGATAAATATCGTCGGGAAATATCGTCCATATTGCACCGACCTTCTTGAAATTATAGGCCATTTTTGCTATAATCCCTTACTTCGTGGAGATGTAATGAATTGACGGAGTTGTACTTTAAAAAACTGCAAGCCGACTTTGATTCATGAGTCGTTAAACAGAGTCAAAACAAACATGCCAAAAAAACTTTTGGTGTTGACTTAACCGCGGTTAAAGAAAATGTAAGCAATTACTTTTCCGCACCCAAGGCTACTAACTTAGCTTTTTGCTAAGGTCATCCATTAGTTAATCCTCCATTCTAGAGAAGATTAGCTAGTGTAAATTAAACTAGAATGCTTTTTTAATTATCTCGATTTAATTAAAAACCAAGAGGGGAGTAATTTCCCCACCAATCGACATTCCGGCACTTTTTGTAAATTTCAGTCGTCGGAAGCGTAGGTCAAAATTTATTAAGCTTGTAGACGTTTTTTATAGTCGGCTTTCGGACCCCGGGTCACTCTCGGGCATCTCCTCTAAATTCTTTTTCTTTTATCTTCTCCCTCTTCTCAAACTTCCTCATCTTTCTCCCAATTCCAATTTCCATCTTAAACCAAATTCCCTGCAAAAATATGGCAATTGGAATCATCATATATTTTTGGTTGCGATAAGACTGCAACTTAGCAATTTCTTTGGAATTTAGAAGCAATTTCCTCTCACCACTTTTATCCTTTTCTTGGTTTTGACTATATTTATAGGGTGTAATTTCCAAGTTTAATGCCGTCGGTATTCCGTTTATGACTTCAACTTTTGCCCCTTTAAACTGAACCCCGTTTACCCGTAGTGCTTTGGCATCAGAACCGTTAAGAACCAAGCCGGCTACGACTTTGTCGCTAAAGTTATAATCTAATGAATCTCGGTTGAAATATTTCATTTAATTCTTATTCGATAAATTTTTCCATTTTTGGCTAAGACTAAAACTGCTTTATTTTGGTTTTCTATTCCAATGTCATTAATTTTTCTTTCACCAAAATTGTACTTGCCTAAAATTTTACCATCTTTACCGTAAATTACTACTGTGTTTTCATCAGTTACGTAAGCTAAAAAGTTTACCTGCTCACTTGTCTTTAAGCTTTTAGCAAAGCTTTGACTTGTCAGAGCGCTCATCGCAAATTTTTCCTCTACACCCCTGTTGTAGCGATATATTTTCCCAGATTTGCCCAGCACCCAAATACTGCTATCAATACTCATCCCAGTCATTTCTTCAGCCAAGACAGTTTCTTCCTTAAGCCATTTCTTTCCTTCACCTTCGTTTAATTTCATTATATTTTGATTTCCGTTATCTAATACGTAAGTCAACCCGTTCCAACCGGTCATTTCTCCCACAGTTGCCACTCCCCCTATTTCTGTTTCAGTTAGCTCATTTCTTTTTATTTCATAAATTTTATTCTGATTGTAGCCATACCATTTTTCTCCGTTATTAAAAATTCCCAACCATGTTTTTATTCTTTCATCGCTGATAATTTTTTCCATTGATTTTAGATTAGGATCGACCGCATTTACTTGCCCCAAACTTTGACTCCAGAGATATGCCACCCCGCCTCCTACTGCCATTCCCTTAAACAAATCCTCGCCTTCTTTGATCAAAGAGGTGTCATAGGCCACTTCGTATTCCGTATTTTCTCCCCCCAAACTTTTTTTGATTTCTGTAATTTTATTTCTCAGTTCCGCCAATTCCTGAAAGTATCTTTTTTCAGCTACACCGGCGTTGTTGGTTATCGATTCGGCATTTCGTGCCAATTCCAGAGCCGTTTCAATATTTAATGTTCTGACCCCTTCAATTTCTTTAATTTTTTCCTCTACCCCGCTTTTTATTTCCTCAAATTTCTTTTTTTGTTCGGCCTCTGTCCTTTTTTGATAACCTAAAAATGTTCCCACTATCAACAACAAAAAGACAACTAGTCCCAAAATCAAATTGACACTTTTGTTATTTCTTTCTTGAAAAAAGGCCCTTTCTTTAACAAAAATTTCCTGTTTCTTTTCCACCTCTTCTCCGGGTATTTCTATCACTATTGTCGCCCCTTCAAAGTTTTCTCTAATATTTTTATTAAATTCACTTTCAGCCTCTTGGCTTAACAACCAAATTTTGTCACCTGTTTTTATTTTCCCCTTAACCTTATTCGCTAATCTGGCAATTTTATTTTCCCTAATCAAAATCACACTTCCGCCCCCCTGTATATAAATTTCAGCTTCTTCCCTGTCAATATTAACTCTAATTTCTTCTGAATCATTCCTCAACTCAACCCTATTTGTCTCCTCAATCCCTTCCCACCCCTTTTCCGCTCCCACTGGCCCAATTAACTTACTTACCTTATATTGCATTAAAAAATGATACTACAAAATGATCCAAGCCAGAAATACCAACAGTATTGCCACTACCAGGTGTATATACGAAAAGACAATTAAAATTCCATTGAATTTATCTCTAACATTTCTTGTCATGGTATTCACTTGTTTAACAATTACTAGGGCAAAAATAAGATATATCAAAGACCCGACTATTCCGAATATTTTTTCAACCAAGACCAAATAATTAGTAAAATCTGGAAACATTATCTTACCCTCCCTTCAAGAGTCTCTCTCTCTTCCTCTTGTCTCAACAGTTGAAGTACTTTAATAATTTTTTCAGGATTAGGAATCATTTCAAATTGAATTTCTGCCACTTCTGCCGCTGTTTGGATGTATACCGTTCCGTAGTTAAACATTGTTTGGCCAAGACCACTTACTCGGGACGTAACATCCTGAATCATTGACAGTTTTGCCTCAGAAAATTTTTTATCAAGTAGGTTGTTGAACGATATGTCTATAACTCTTTCGTCGGTAATTATATACACATCAAAATACCACGACAGAAAATTTTCAAAAGCATAGGCAAAAGTAATCAAATACCAGACCAAGACACCGATAGTCTTAAATCTCGCCGGTATGTCATCAATTATGGGTATAAATCCAAGAAGACTTGGGGCTAGTACCAGCAGGATGCTTATAATTATCCAGGAGACGTTAGTAAACCAGTGTGGTCTGGCCACCAAAATTATTTTTTCCTCGGCAGCTCTTTCTTCAAAATCAAAGACATGGGGGTTTACTAAAAGCGAAGATAGAGAATGTTTGGTATGCCCCACAATCCCGTATATTCTGTCATTTAAGTCTCCGGTAATATCAGTTTTTGCCACCATCTTCTTTTTCTTTGTCTTGTTGATGTCTTTAACCATGGCTGGTTCTACTTTATTTTCAACAATCTCATTTCTCAGCTCTCTTTTCGTCTCAACCATATCATCCGGTGCCACCATGTCCAAATTCTTTGCTCTTGTCATTGCCCTATTTTAGCATCTGATTAGCCTCAATCAAATCGGCGATATTTTTTGCCAAAAATTTAGAGTTACCTCTCTTTGGTAAATGCAAAAACAAATTTTTTGTCTCCAGTCCCTTTCTGTTAATAACCAGCTGTGTCTCAAACGCAATCCAATTACAATTATAAGTTCCCATGTTTTCAGTAATCTCAAATAATTTCGGTTCATACATTTCAATTTCCGGTAAACTTAATTCAATTTTTATTGGGGCGAGGGGATAAATTGATTCTTTACCATAAACGTTTCTGGCAATTGTTTCAATTCTGATTTTTTCTCCTTCCCCGTAAAAATCTCCCAAACCAACAATCAGGTCATATTCATCGTTTTTTATATACTTGTTAGCAAAAGTTCTGGGATGTCCAAAAATTACCTGATAATTTATCCCTAAGCTTTGGGGTAAATATCGCTGTAAATCACTGTAAACCCGTCTTGAAATATTCGTTCCCCATTGATTGGAAAAAGCATAAATAAGAATCATCTATCTCATAGTATAATGCCATTATGAAGCAGGTGGAAAAATATCCTCTTAGTCCAGTTGAGCAGGAGCTTTCTTTTATCTCTTGGTGCCGGAAAAATGATATTCGTAAGCTACTATTTGATGGTGACGATACCCTTTGGGAAACCAAACCAAGATTTAACATCCAGATGGAAAAATGTTATGACCTTCTGGCCACTGTTGATATTATGCCGCGGGAGAATTGGAAATCGGAAATAATCAGTATAAATGACTCTTTGTTTGAAGCTCACGGCGTCAATCCCCAAAGATGGAATCTACTTGTTGAGGAACTGGCTCTTCGATACCCCCTAAAACCGCTTGTTATCAATCAAGCCAAAGATATTTTTTCAAAAATTTACACTACTCCCTTGCCTTTTGTTAAAGGTACTGAGGAGGCTTTAAAATTTTTCCGAAAAATAGGCAAACCTGACATTAATATTGTTACCCATGCTGGCAAAGAATGGACCTGGAAAAAATATCACTGGCTAAAACTCGATCGCTTTTTAGACTGGGACAATGTTTATCTGGTTGATGAAAATGGTCACAAAACCAAAGAATCTTGGTTGGGGGGTATGGACTACTTCAAAGTTGAACCAGTAAACTGTTTAGGAGCTGGGGATAGTCCTCGGGCAGATATTAATCCACTCTGTGAACTTGGAGTTGAGCACTGTTTTTTAATTCGTAATTCCTTTGATCTCTGGTCCCTTCATCAACAATCTGTTGATGAAACAAAAGTCAGAAGTATTCAAAGCATCAATGATCTACGTTACCTTGGTGCCGAAATTATTTTCAGAAAATAGACTATTTTTTAACCAGATTAAACAAGCCCGATTTGATTACGATAGCGCCAGGAGCGCGGAGGTTAAATATGGTTTTAAACATCTCACCACTAAATGTAAATTCTCCCTTATCGGTCGATACTTTTACATTTTTTGTAAACCCTCCTGTTGAGTAATCAACGCTAATAGAATTTATAGAACTAATTGGTCCGCCCTTATCTCCAACTTGTCGTCTCAGCTCATCTTTTGACCAGGCGTTACCGTCACAGCTACCGATACAGTCTTGAACTTGTGATAAATGGCCATAGTCATTAGCCTTCGAGTAGTACAAAACGGCATTGATAACATCACTAAATTCCTCACTGTTTAGCCACGGATGGCTTCGCCCATAAGATGCGTTACTTCTGGTTTTGTACCAGCCTTTATAGTACCAAGAGGAACCAGCTTGTTTTTCATAACTGTCATTTGGCCAACAACCCTGGTTTCCACAACTTGTGTCCCAAATCTGTGGAGTCGAATGACCATTAGAAGAGTAGGAAATTAAAGATCCTCCGGCGGTTGAGGCATACATGGTTGAAAAGATATTTCCAGTACCGTTACTTTTTATCACCATCCCCTTTGTGTCTTCTACTGCTTGTTTCCATCTCCCCGGAGAAGCTAGACGGGTTTTGCTGTAGACCTGACAGGCCTCCGTTATGCAAATTGTTCCGGCTAAACTATTTGTGGAATTTAAGGCGTAAGTTCTGGCGGCAATTGCTTGAGCCTTCAAGGCTTCGTAACCACCCTCATCACCCCACCTAGCCGGCATTTCGGCAATTCCCACTAAATAGTTGTCTTCAAAAGGTAAGCTGCCGATGCTGGTTTTTATTGATCCATCCGTGTTGATTTTTTCAACCCTGATATCACCGTAATAGGCTTTTAAAATTGTTTCATAATTTTGCCCCGCCTTAGCCCGACCAAAGGCTCCGTACTGACTCATTCCTTTTCGGTGAGGTGCTCCAAATGAAAAAGCCGCAAAAGCAGGGGAGAAACCTGGATTATAATCTGCTCGTGAAGCCGGATCCTCAGAAGATGACACATCTCCCACTGAAGTGTTAAACATCGCCGTTTTTTCAGCAATTAAATTTTGTTGTCTCTGGCTCAGTTCTGCTTTATAAGTCTCGGCCTTGTTGATTTCTCCACTCAAAAATCCAAACCTTTCTTCCATGCTCTTCTTTAATGCTGCCAATTTTATTTTTTGGGCTTCCAGATTTGTTTTATTTTTATTTAGAGTATCTATTTCCAGGGAATACCCCGTAATTACGTTCTTGTCCTGAGAAATTATTGATTGATACCAAGTATATTGCTGAAGGATATTATCCGTACCTTGGGACGAAAAAAACATTACTAAAGGTGAGAATTTTTTCGAATTAATATAATATTTTCGGACTCTTTGATTCATTAGAATTTTTTGGACTTCTAAATCCGCCTCTTTATCAATAAGTTTTTGAGTCAAAATATTCATTTGTTTTTCAGCACTGGAAATTTGAATTTTTGCTGTCGATATTTTTTGTGCCAATCCGGAAGACTCAGATTTCAGGGGTGCCATTGATGCTTCAATAGCGGCGATTTGTTTTCCCAAATCTTCAATTTCATCTGCAAATATATTTCCCTTTCCTAGCACCAAAAGTCCTACCATTACCACAATTATTAATACTATTTTTTCAAACTTTTCTTTCACTCTTTCATTCTACCATCTGATATACTTAAGGCATGAAGTTGCCCTCAACTATTGGTGTTTTTGCTGGTATTACCGCTACCTTTTTGAGCTCAGTCAAGCCGGTGTCAGCCATGGAGACTTTATGTGCCGATGGAATTAGTGTTAATACCGCCCTTGGTTGTATTCCGGTCCAGATGGATAAATTTATCGCCTGGCTGTTACCTTATCTCTTCGGAATTGGCGGCGGTATTGCTTTTCTTCTCATCATCTACGGTTTTATTCTCATAACCACCAGTAATGGTGATCCAAAAGCTGTTCAGGGGGCCAAAGAAACCATTACCTCTGCCCTGGTTGGATTACTAATTTGTATTTTTGCCATTTTCCTCCTACGATTAATTACTGTCGATATATTAAAAATTCCCGGTATTTCCTAATATGGCTTACAACAGCTTAGAAGCAAAACTTCCATCCTACGCCAATACCGGTTTTAAATTTGCTGACAAAAATTTAGGTGAAATTGTCAGTCAACTATTACCTTATATCTATGGTATTGCCGGTTTAGCCCTCTTTGTGATGCTGATTTTAGGTGGAATCACCCTGATGACCGCTGCCGGTGATCCTGCTAAAAGTAAAGATGGTTATGGCAAAATTAGCGCCGGTCTGATCGGTTTTTTGATTATCTTTGTCTCCTATTTTGTCGCCCAAATCGTTGAAGTGATCCTTGGAATAAAAATCCTTTAAACTATTTTCCCATTCTTCTTTCCCGATCCTGATACCAGATTATTACCTTTTCCATTTCTTTTGGGCCAAAATCCGGCCACAGAATATCGGTAAAATACAGCTCAGCGTATGACATTTGCCACAGGAGAAAATTACTCAATCTAAATTCTCCGCCTGGCCTGATTACTAAATCAGGATCCGGTTGGTTTTTAGTATATAAATAATCAGACACTAAAGCTTCATCAATTTTATTTACCGGCACTTTATCCGCAACTATCCGTCTAATTGCCGTCACTATTTCATCCCGACTGCCGTAATTCAAAGCCACGTTAAACTGTATTTTTTCTTCGACCACCACCATTTTAATAATTTTTTTAATTGCCTCCTTGACCTTAAAAGGAAATGCTTGAAAATTTCCGATTACAAAAAATTTAATTCCTGATTTTCTATACTGTTCCGCCTTTTCTCTGACAATTTTTATCAGTAAATTAAACAAACCTCTAACTTCGCCTGGCGCTCTTTTCCGCCAGTTTTCCGTCGATAAGGCGTAAACGGTCAAATTTTTTATACCAATATCCCGACAATACTCCACAATTTTCTGTAAATTCTCTGATCCGGCCTCATGACCCTTACCGTCAGGTAAATTACGTTGCCTGGCCCATCTCCGGTTGCCATCCATAATAATGGCGATGTGTTTTGGTAAATTATTGGGATCTATTTTCTTTTTAACCATATCTATTAAGTCGTTACTTTATTTAAAACTATTTAATCTAAGTTGAACAGGGTATTTTACCACAAAAAATCCCCCAAAATGGGGGATTAGTTGAAATTCAGACTTCATTATTAGCCAGATTGTTAGTACCAGAAAGGTAATGAGTAGTTCCAACTTTCGCTGGAACAAAACCTCAAAGGAGGTGATCCATCCGCACCTTCCAGTACGGATACCTTGTTACGACTTAACCCTCATCGCTGGATTTACCTTAGCCCCACATAAAGTAGAGTTTTGGGTACCCCCAACTTTGCTGATTTGACGGGCAGTGTGTGCAAGAGGCGAGAACGTATTCACCGCACGCTGCTGATGTGCGATTACTACCAATTCCGGGTTCATGCAGGCGAGTTTCAGCCTGCAATCCCAACTGAGGGCTAGTTTAGGGATTAGCTCCACCTTGCGGTCTTGCAACCCTCTGTTATAGCCCATTGTAGGATGTGTGTAGCCCTGGATATAAGCATCATGATGACTTGACGTCGTCCCCTCCTTCCTCCTAACAAAATAATGCTAGGCAGTCTTCTGTGACACAATAACACAGAACGGGGGTTGCGCTCGTTACCTCACTTAAGAGAACAACTCACGTCACGAGCTGACGACAGCCATGCAACAGCTGTGTACCACCCTCGAAGGATGTCCCGATTTCTCGGGATTTGCAGGTACATTTCAAACCCAGGTAAGGTTCATCGCTTTGTATCGAATTGAACCACATGCTCCACTGGTTGTGCGCCTCCCCGCCAATTCGTTTGAGTTTCGGCCTTGCGGCTATACTCCCCAGGCGATCCGTTTAACGCGTTTGCTAACATCCCCCCCAATAAAAATTGAGAAGAACTAACGGACAATGTTTACGGCTAGGACTACTCAGGTCTCTAATCTGATTTGCTACCCTAGCTTTCGTCTCTGAACGTCAGTAAATACCTAGTTACCCGCCTTCGCGCTTGGTGTTCTTTTTAGTATCCACGGATTTAACCCCTACACTAAAAATTCCAGTAACCCCGATACCACTCTAGTCTTCCAGTATCCTGCCCCTCCCCTCGATTAAGTCGAGGTCTTTGAAACAAGACTTAGAAAACCGTCTACAGACCCTTTACGCCCAATAAATCCGAGTAACGCTTGTAGCCTACGTATTACCGCGACTGCTGGCACGTAGTTAGTAGCTACTTATTCTGGTGGCCTTCATGGCCGCCAAAAAGGAGTTTACAACCCTAGGGTCTTCATCCTCCACGCGGTGTCGCTGCGTCAGACTTTCGTCCATTGCGCAAAATTCCTAACTGCTGCCACCCGTAGGTGTATGGGCCGTGTCTCAGTCCCATTGTGCCAGACTCTCCGCTAAGAGCTGGTAACCGTCATAGCCTTGGTAAGCCGTTACCTTACCAACAAGCTGGTAGTAAATAGGCCGTTTTCGTAGTGACTTGCGTCTTTCACCCGTAGGCGTATGGGAAATTACCCCCTCTTTCGAGGGGCTATGCCCCGCTTCGAAGTACGTTCCTATTTTATACTCACCCGTTTGCCACTATCCGGCGCCCTTCACCAAAGAATTAGAGCATCCCTTGGTGAAGAACGAAAGATCGTTCGACTTGCATGTCTTAGGCACACCGCCAGCGTTCACCCTGAGCCACGATCAAACTCTTAGTACAAAAATTGAAAATGAAATACCGAATATATCGGTGTCACTTTCTGGTACTAACGAAATGGCTAAAAAATGAAGCTGAATTTGTTAAAGAACAAGAACAAAAATAAGTCCCGATTAAATCGGGGTAGAGGTATTATATTATAAATTTACAATTTGTGCAGTAGGTAAGTTGATTTCCTCAGCAGAAGTAAAAATGGTTTGGTATTTCCGGCATATCTCAATCACTATCTGTCTGTGATTTTCGTCTAATTCTGAAAAAATATCATCCAGTAATAATATTGGTTCTTCTTTATATTGTTCTTCAAGATAATTGATTTGAGCCAGCCTCAAAGCTAAAACAGCTAATCTCTGTTGTCCTCTTGACCCCCAAAACGCCAAATTTTTGTCTTCAGTTTGAAAATCAGCATAGTCAATTGAAAAATCATCTAAATGTGGTCCGCATTTACTGTGTCCTGCCGCAACTTCTAGAGGATATAGTTTTTCCAGTTTTTCCAAAGTTACGCTTGAAGCTTGATACTTAATATAAAATTTGTTTATTTCCTTGTCTTGGTGGCTAAGAAAAAAGTCGTTTGCCGATTTAACCCAATTAAATCTAAGATTTTGAATAATTTCGGCATTTTTTATCAAAGATTGGTCCCAATAGAACAGTTCAGTTTTTTGTGCCTTACCGGAAGCGATGATATCGAGTAACTCATTTCGGTGTTTTAGAGCTTTATGGTACTGAGATAGCGCACTAGCATAGCGCCATTCTATATTGGCAAATACTCCGTCCAAAAATTCTCTTCTTCGCCCCGGCGAACCATTGACCAACCTGATATCTTCAGGCTCAAAAACAACAATTTTTGCTTTTCCCCAATATTTAGCTCTGGTTTTTACCACTTTATCAATTAAGAATCGTCTTTTTAAGCTTCCACTATCTTCTCTCCACAGTTGAACCTCAATTTCGCTTTCACCGTCTTTATCATTTATTTTTGCTCGCACGCTACTTACTTTTTCACCCCATTTTATCAATTGTCCTGAGCTTGATGATCTAAAGCTTTTACCGGAAGATAGAAAGTAAATTGCTTCTAATAAATTCGTTTTTCCACTTCCATTTTTTCCTAAAATTAAATTAGCCTTTTTATCAAACTCCACCAACTTCTTGTCGTATGACCTAAAGTTTTGTACCAATATCTTGCTGATATACATCTTCTGCCTATTATATCCGATAATTCCAAAATTTTCCTTAAGTCCAACTGGTAGGAGTTGAACCTACTTAAAACGGTTTTACAGACCGCTGCCTTACCGTCCGGCACCAGTTGGATGTGAGTGATTATATCAATATTTTCCCAACCAATCCATGACAATAGTAAATTATCATTCTCCGGATCTACTTATATCTTATAAGATAGTATATTATACAAAAATGGTGTATAATTATCACTAACTATGACCGAAAGAATGGTTAAATTAGATAAAAACGTTATATTTCCTACAGGTTATCCTAGAAAAGAATCTTCGATTAATGTTGGAAGGGTAACAAGACTTGAGGACTTGTCTCTTTGGGATATTATGGTTGACGATATTGATGGTCTCCTCTTTGTATTTGAAGGCAATCACCGTGTTGGAAGAGCTTTAGAATTGGCTGAAGGACAGGAAATACCCTTAGATGTTGAGCGAGTCTCTTTTCAAAGAAAAGCTGAAATATTAGCTTTTCAGGATAAGATGGCGAATAACGGAATAAGAAATTACCCCGACTTTATTCAAAGAATGCAACAGCTCAGAAAAGAAAAATAATCTCTCATGCTGATTAAGTTATACTAGTTTCATGCGTCTCATTTCTTGGAATCTGGCTGGTATGCGTGCGGCTATCAAAAAAGGTCTCTTCGATTTTATGGAAACTGATAATGCCGACATTTATTGTTTTCAGGAGGTTAAAGCCCGTTCAGATCAAGTGCCCCTAATCGAATGCCCTGACGGTTATCACAAATTTTGGAACCCGGCCGCCAAAGCCGGCTATTCCGGTGTCGCCACCTTTACCAAAATGGAGCCAAAGTCAGTCATCATTGGCGACCGAGACAATGATTGGGATGACGAAGGTCGGGTGATTATTACCAAATTTGATGAATTTACTTTGCTCAATGTTTATTTTCCCAACGGTCAACGGGATCTTGGTCGACTCAATTTTAAAATGAAATTTTATGATTATTTTTTGCAATATATTGACGACTTGCGGGACAGGGGAGAGAAGGTAATTTTCTGTGGCGATGTCAATACTGCCCACAGCGAAATTGATTTAGCCCGACCAAAAGACAACATTAAAACTTCCGGCTTCTTACCGATAGAACGTGCTTGGATGAATAAATTAGTTGCTCATAATTGGACTGATACATACCGTATCAAAAATAAAGACAAAATTGAGTATTCCTGGTGGTCTCAGCGCTCCGGAGCCCGTCCCCGAAACGTTGGTTGGCGCATTGATTATTTCTTTATTGACAGTGCCCTAAAATCAAAAATTACTGACGCTTTTATTCTCCCTGATGTAATGGGGAGTGACCACTGTCCGGTTGGTATTGAGATAAATATTTAGTGTTAAAATTAATTATGATAAATTTTGGTCCTGATACTGATACCTCACCAAAACTATGTTTTGGCCCAGGAACCATCGGTGCTATCGATGAAGGCTAAACAATAAACTTTTTTGTACCCTCTCTTTTTAACCACAAATTATTTTTGTGCCAGTTATTGTCATAATGTGCGAGTAATTCCCAAAAAGATTTCGAATGATTTCTGACCGTCAAATGCGTCAATTCGTGCAATATAATATGTTCAAAAATTTCAACCGGCAATAAAATTATTTGCCAATTAAAATTCAAACTACCACTATGTGAACATGACCCAAATCGTGAACTTTGATTTTTGACACTTACTTTTACATAATCCAAATCATATTTATTTGCCAATCTTTTTACATTTTCTTTAATTAATCTTAGTGCTAAAATCCTCATTTTTTTATCAATAATTTGCTTAATTTTACTTTTTTCAGAGTAATTAACAAATATTTTTTTATCGATAATTACCAGTGAATCTCTCGAACTTTTCTTTGTCTCCACTTCGTAACTCTCTCCTAATATTGTTATCTTCTTAATGTTACTTAATCTTTTTTTATGTTTTAGTTTTTCGTTTTGATTAAGAATCCACTCCCGGTTATCGCTTAAAAATTTTTTAATTAAAATTTTAGGTGTTATCCATGAGGTACTGATTTCAATTTTGTTTTTTTCTTTTAATCGCAGTCGCAGTGATCTCATCGACTTTCTCTTTATCTCCAAGCTAAACTCTTTGCCTCCAATTAGAATTTTTTCCATAAATGATAATATATTATAAGGGATGATATATATTGCAGCAGATCACCGGGGTTTCCGGCTTAAAGAAGAGCTTAAAAAATGGCTTGAAACAGAATTGTACGAGTTTCGGGATTTGGGTGCCATCGAATATGATCGGGATGACGACTATCCGGAAATTGCCATTAAATTAGGTGAAACCGTGGTCCAAGACCAGGGTCGCGGTATCCTCATTTGTGGCTCCGGTGCCGGTGCTTCTATTGCTATCAACAAGGTTGTGGGCATTAGGGCTGGTTTATGCACCTCGGTCAAACAAGTTATTGCCGCCAGAACTGACGATAATATCAATGTTCTTTGTTTAAGTTCTGATTGGGTTTCCGCAGAAGACAATCAAAAAATCACCGAAAATTTTTTAAATACTTTTTTTTCTTCAGAGGAGCGTCATCTCCGTCGTATTAATCAAATAAAAGACTATGAAACTAAGAAGCGTTAACGAAGTTTTACCCCAAACCAAGGTCGTTTTACGCCTAGATCTTGATTTGCCTTTTTCGGATAATACTATTTTAGACAATTCCCGGCTTCATAAGTCTCTTCCTACCATTGAACTATTGCTTGAAAAAAAATGTAAATTATTGATTATTGGACATCGGGGTCGTCCTAATGGTGTTGATGAAAAACAAACTCTTCGACCGGTCTATTTAGAATTGATGTCTCTTTTGGGACCAGATAATGAAAGTCTGATTGAAAGTGTTTTTCTCCCGGAAATTAATCTTGAACAAATTGATCAGGCCATGGCCATAAATCAAATTGTATTCCTGGAAAATCTTCGTTTTTGGCCTGGAGAAGAGAGTAATGATCCCGATTTTCTCGCTCCCTTAACCACCCTTTGCCAGGCCTACGTCAACGATGCCTTTGCGGTTGCTCACCGCACCCACGCTTCAATCACTCTCTGGCAAAAACTCCCCGGTTTTTATGGTCTTAGTTTTTTGGATGAATATTCTCACCTGGAAACATTGACTAATTCACCCCATCCTTTTACTCTAATTTTAGGTGGGGCCAAAGAAGACAAGTTAAAACATCTCGATAAACTTATTTCTGTTTGCGACCAAATTTTGATTGGTGGCAAATTACCCCAATTTTTAACCTTCACTGATTCCAAAATATTACCGGCCACTTTAACTCCTGACACCTTTGATATTGATGCCCCCTCAATCAACAAATTCACTGAAATAATAAATAGTTCAAAAACAATAATCTGGGCAGGTGCTATGGGTTATTATGAAGATCCAAAATATAGAAACGGTACTGAAAAAATTGCTTCTGCAATTGCTAATACTAATGCCTATAAAGTAATTGCCGGTGGTGACACTTCCGCTTCTGTCGCTAAATTAAACCTCAAAGACAAATTTGATTTTATCTGTTCCGGTGGGGGAGTTCTCCTGGAATTTTTAGTAAATCAAAACTTACCCGCTTGGTCAAAATAGAAATTTGATTTGTTGTATCATTAATTATGGTTACTAAAAAATTACGGATTGGTATCAATGGTTTTGGCCGTATTGGCACCGTAGCTCTCCGAGCAACTCTAATGGAAAAATATGATGTCGAAGTTGCAGCCATTAATACAAAAGGGGATCTTGACATGGAGGCTTTTGCCTATCAATTTAAATATGATTCAGTTTATGGGCGTTTCCCTGGAAAAATTTCTTTTTCGGAACCGGAAAAAGGTGGAGAAATCGGCCGTTTGCTAATTAATGATTTAGCTATTCCTTTTTTGGTCGAAACCGATCCTTCTCGAATTCCCTGGAAAAATTATGGTGTCGACATAGTTTTGGAGTGCACCGGTGCTTTTACCGATTCAAAAGCTGCCCTCCATCTTAAGGGTGGTGCTAAAAAAGTTATTATTTCTGCTCCGGCCAAAGATCCTAAAATTCCCGTTTATATCTTAGGAGTTAACGAAAATTCATATCACGGTGAAACTGTTATTTCCAATGGTTCTTGTACCACCAACTGTGTCGCTCCGATTGTAAAGCTAGTCGATCAAAAAATTGGCTTTCAGGAAGGCGCTTTAACCACCATCCATGCCTATACTACCAATCAAAATATTGTCGACGGTTCCGGTAAAGATCCTCGTCGAGCTCGTGCCGCTGCCATCAATATTGTTCCCACTTCAACTGGCGCCGCCGAGGCAGTTATCGCTTGTTATCCTGAAGCCCAGGGCCGCTTTATCGGTACGGCTATCAGAGTCCCTGTTGTTTGTGGTTCATACTCTGATCTAACTTTTAAATTAGTCCGTTCTACTACCATCGAAGAAATTAACACTATTTTCGAAGACGCCTCTTGTCAAACAACTTTGGTTGGAAAATTAAAAGTTTCTTATGAACCACTGGTTTCTTCCGACATTATCGGTAATAATGCTTCTTGTATCATTGATTCCCGGATGACAAAAGTCGTTTCTGATGACATGATTTCCATTGGTGCTTGGTATGACAATGAATACGGTTACTCCTGTCGCCTTATCGAAATGGCACTTCACATATGGAAATAATTCCTACTATCTTAGAAAAAGATTTGACCCTAGCCGAAAACCGTTTTTCTCAAGTAAAAAATCTCTCTTCTTGGGTCCAAATTGATGTTACCGATAATGTCTTTGTTCCTGGAAAGAGTATTGAACTGGAACTCTTTTCAAAGTTTGGTCAAACATATTCCACTCTCTTCGATATTCATCTTATGGTTAAAGAACCAATAAATTGGATAAAAAAGTGCCTCTTTATTGACGCCTCTCGAATTTATGGTCAAGTGGAAATGATGTCTGACCGGGAACTCTTTGTTACCGAAGCTAAAAACTCTGGTCTTGAAGTCGGTTTAGCTTTTAATATCGATACTCCGATTGACAATATTCCCTCAGAATGCGATTTAATTTTATTAATGGGTCGCCCGGCCGGCTTTGGTAATTACCCCCTTGATGAAAGAATTTATCAAAGGATAGTCGAAGCCAAAAAATTCGGAAAAAAAATTGCCCTGGATGGGGGAGTCACTCCAGATAACTTCCAAAAACTTAAAGACTCTGGTCTTGATATCATTTATTTAGGTCAATATTTCTTAAATTTAATTAATGAAAAAAAAGATCTCTAAACGCCCCTTTCATGTAGCTTTTTTTGGTGACGGTACCGCTAAAAAGAAGGACTCATTTTTTGTTGATGCCTACGATACTGCCCAGCTTTTAGCTAAAAATAAATGTACCATCCTCAACGGGGGAGGCCCTGGTATTATGTTGGCCTCAACCTTGGGTGCCACCTCTGTTCACGGTCGGGTTGAGCTGGTTGTTATTGACAAAGAAAACCAACCCTTAAAGCATTATGAAGGTCAATCCGAGGAAAATGTTTTGGCGGCCAATAGAACCTTTACCCTTAGAACCTATGAAGGCCGTCTTAATAAGTTAATTGATTTGGCTCATGCCTACGTTATTTTTTATGGTGGTACCGGTACTTTGGCAGAAATGTCTTTTGTTTGGAGCGAAGCCAAATTTGCCCATCCTCATCAGAAACCCATTATTTTCTTTGGCAAAAAGTGGCGTAAAGTTATTCAGACCATTAACTCTCAACTCAAATTGGAAAAAATTGAAACCAAACTCTGTTACTTTGTCGACAAACCTGAACAGGTCTTAGAGATTTTAAAAACTTATTCTAGATTTTATTCCAAATAGTCCTGTAGTTTCTTTCTTCTACTTGGGTGACGCAATTTTCGTAAAGCCTTGGCTTCAATTTGTCGAATTCTTTCACGGGTAACGTTAAATATTTTTCCCACTTCTTCCAAAGTTTTTGGAGTCTCTCCCATTAATCCGAACCTTAAAGACAGTACCTTGGCTTCTCTTTCGTCAAGACTCTCTAAAACTTCTTCAATTGACTCTCTTAATAATTCTTTTGAAGTTTCCTCATAAGGGCTGGGTTGAGTTGTGTCCTCAATAAAATCTCCCAAAAATGAATCCTCATCATCTCCTACTGGGGTAGCCAATGAAGTTGTGTCTTGAGAAATTCTGTAAATTTCCTCAACTTTTTCCACGGTTATTCCAACTTCGGCGGCAATTTCTTCAATCTGTGGTTCTCTTCCCAATCTTTGGGTCAAAGCTCGGGTAGCTTTGTAGACCTTATTAATCGTTTCTACCATATGAACCGGAATCCGGATTGTTTTTGCTTGATCGGCAATAGCTCTGGTAATTGCTTGTCTTATCCACCAGGTGGCATAGGTTGAGAATTTAAATCCCCGTTTCCAATCAAATTTTTCCACTGCTCTCATTAAGCCCTGATTACCTTCTTGGACTAAATCTAAAAAGGTCAAACCCCGGCCGATATATTTTTTGGCAATTGACACTACCAGTCTCAGATTGGCGTTAATTAAATCAGCCCTGGCTTCGTTGGAACCTTTTTCAATCGCTTTTGCCAATTCCACCTCTTTTTCAAAATTAATCAAATCAATTTTTCCGATTTCTTTTAAATACATTCTCACCGAATCCATGCTGTTTTTTTGTGACAACAAGGCCAGTAAATCTGCACTGCTTAATTTTCCTTTTTCTGAATCAATTATCTCCCTTGATTCCACCTTATCGAAAACATCAATACCCTTGTCAAACAAGTAGTCAAAGAGTTGATCAATCTGTTCAATATATTTTTCCGGTTCCGGGATTAAAGCCAAAATTTCATCATTGGTTAGATAACGAAGTTTTTTTGCTTGAGCAACTAATTTTGTTTTTATTAGAGATATATTTATTGTTGCTGCCATAGCTTTATATTCTATCAAAATTTTTCCTCTCAGGACCTAGCTCTTTGCAATATTGCCAACTTGGTCAATATTTGAGCGTACTGGGCCTCTACTTTGGCGATTTTGTCTTCGTCTTCTGAGGCTTCGAGATTAGCAATTATACCACTTAATACTTTTAGCCTGTCTTTTAACTCTAATTCCTCAATTTGTCTAAGTATTTTACCCCTTTCTTTCTTTCTTTCCTCGCTCGTGTTTTGTTCCTCAAAAGCCTTTAAATATAGATTATTAAAAGTTTCTATTAACTCTGCTTCTAATTTTCTCACCACCCTATCAGCCTCAAATTTTTTAAGCTTTTTTATTACTTCCCCGATTTTTTTAAATCTTAAGGTTCGCCATTCCAATTTTTTAATGGCTAATTTTGGTTTTCTCATTCTCAAAATTAGAGTCATCAATCTTTCCTCAAGTCTTTCTCTCATATCGCCCCGTTCAATTTCTTCCTTACCCTCCTTTTTAATCGGTATAATTCCGTTTTCTGCTTTCAGATATTTTTTAAATTCTTCCACTACGCTGTCTTCATCAGAATTTATTGCCAAAGCTACTTTTCTCAAATAATCAGACCTGATTACTAGATTATTTATTTTTGCCAAAAACGGCAGAATAGTTACCAGTACTAATTTTTTACCTCTGGGACTTTCTACTCCATAATTTTTAACACTCGACTTTAAAATAAAATCCCAAATAGTATCTGCTTCTTTTAATTTTTTCTTAAAAAATTTCAAATCGCTCTTAATTGCTTCATCCGGATCCTTATATTTTCCTTCTAAATCGAGCACTCTTATCTCAAAATCCATTTTATCAGCTAGTTCTATACTCCTAATTGATGCCTTATTTCCGGCAAAATCAGAATCTAGTCCCAAAATTAAAGTATCAGCATATCTTCTGATTAACTGTAGTTGTTCCTCCGTCAACGCCGTCCCCTTAATCGCCACCACGTTTTCTATCCCTGCCTGAAAGGGACTAATCATGTCCAATTCTCCCTCAACGATTATGGCTAAATTTTCCTTTTTTATTCTTTCTTTGGCCAAGTTTAAACCAAAAAACATTTGACTTTTATGGTAAACCTCGGTTTCCGGAGAGTTGATATATTTAGCTAAATTGGCATTAGTATTACCAGGCAATATTCTTCCCGAGAATCCTACTACTCTATCTCTAAAATCAATTTGGGGAAAAATTAGCCTATCTTGAAAACGGTCATAAGTCTGACCTTGTCGGTATTGGCTTTTACCAAAAGAACCATTTTTCATCAGGTCTTCTAACAGAAACCCTTTTTTAAGTAAATAATTGATGATTAGGCGACTGTCTTTGGGAGCATATCCCATTAAAAACTTATTAATAATTTCCAGGCTTATCCCTCTTTTTTCTACGTAAGCCAAAGCTTCTTTTCCCAGCTCGTGACTTTTAAGGATAAAATTATAAAATTTTGCCGCTTCTTTATTTATTTCAAACAATTTCTTTTTGATCGATTCTTCTTTGTTTAATTTACCGCTTCGGATTAGTTTAATTCCTGCTATTTTTGCCAAGTCTTCCAGTGCGTCCTTAAAATCAATTCTGTTGTATTCTTCCATAAAACTAAACACATCTCCTGCCTTGCCACAACCAAAACATTTATATATTTGCAATTCCTGGGAAACAATAAAAGAAGGAGTTTTTTCCTGGTGAAAAGGACAACAGGCCACAAAATGTCTTCCCCTTTTTTTTAATGGTACAAATTTATTAATTACCTCCACAATATCCAGTTTCTTTTTTATTTCTTCAACCTGATTCTCCACTAGCCTTATTCTATCATCTATTCATTAATCCCAAATTCCTCTAACACCTTTTGAATTTTTTCAAAATATCCCGGGAACACTAGATATTTTTTCAAGTCCTTAACTTCCACCCATTTATATTCTCTGAACTCATCTTTCTCGGCTTTTATTTCGGCTTTTTCTCCCAAATATTTTACTAGAAATCTTACTCTTTCTTGACCTAAATAAGTTTTTCCGTGTTTTGTAAATCTATCCATAATTACATCTTCCGGCCAATTATATTTATCCAGCTCCCTGCTAACATTTTTAATCACAAATTTTTCACTTCCCAATTCTTCCTTAAGTTCTCTTAAAATTGTTTCCTCAGCTTTTTCTCCCTCATCAATTCCACCACCCGGAAAATCCCACTCATTAGGCTTAAAACTATGTTTTTGAACAATTAAAATTTCATCATCCTTGTTCAAAACTAGTGCCACCGTACTCTTTCGGTAAGTTAATTTATTAAAATCAATTTTCATTTTTAGTGATCTCGGTTTGTCAAAAATTCTGGCAAGTATTCCAAATAACTTCTTGCAGGACTCTCTTTTAAAAATCCTAATTCTTTTTTAAAATAATCCGAAGCTTCTACAGCAAATTTATTCATCAATTTATCAGCATAATCTAAACTACCGTATTCTCTCATTTTTTCTATGACCCAATCGACCTCAGCACAACCTTTCTCTTGTCTGGTTTTTGTCATTATCTTTTCTAGTTTTTCCTTATCGTTTCCCTTAATTGTTCGCATTAGATGGGCCAGCATAATCGTTCTTTTCCCTTCATAAATATCATTTCCACATTGTTTTTTCTGTCCGCAAAAATCTGAAGTTAGGTCCAAAAGGTCGTCTTTTATCTGAAAACAATAACCGGTCAATTTTCCAAATTCATAAATTTTATCCAGTTCTTCAGTAGTAGCTCCGGCGATGATGGCACCTTCTCTCATTGGTCCGGCTACTGTGTAATATCCGGTTTTACTTTCTAAGACTAATAAAATGTCATCGTCAGTTAAATCCTTTTTATTTTCTTGTGCCCACTTTATCTCAATAGTTTGTCCCAAAACAGTTCGATTTAACATTTTGCAAAATTCTTCCATGATTGCAAAGGTTTTTTTATCGCCAATTATTTTCCTATTATCCTGTAGCATCTGCCACATTAATATATGCAAGGCATCGCCGGCGTTAATGGCCAATTCTTCGCCATACATTTTATGAAGGGTTGCTTCACCTCTTCTCTGTGCCGAATCATCTTCAATATCATCATGAATCAAAATCCATTCCTCAGACAATTGTTGGGCGGCCGCTGCGTTCAACAGTGACTCTCTTGGTGCCCCCATCGCTTCACCGGTAAGCATTACCATGCAGGGTCTAAAATATTTGCCCTTTCTTTTGGGGTAAGTCTCATATATTTTCTGATGATAATCTACCAAGCATTGATATTTTTCTTTGGGTTGACACACTTTTTCAAAATCAACAATCTTTTCCAAATTCTTTTCAATTATCGGCCAGATAATTTCGCGGTATTCCCTAAGTAAATTAACAAAATCTTTGTGTTCCATATTCCTTTAGTCGCTGTTAGTTGTCAAAATCTCCTTTTTCTTTGCTTGAGCTCCCGCCCTAATCAATATTTTGTCAAAAGTATATGGTGACAATATATACAGCACTTCAAAGGTAGCTACCGATAATTCAAAGGCACAGGGGATTTGATTGGTGATGAAAAATGCTCCAGCTCCCAAAATTAAAGCGTTTCGAAAACCTCCTTTCATTTTCCCTCTAAAGACCTTATTTATTGTTTCATTCTCCACGCCCCTTTTCCTGGCAATCTCTGCATCAATTCTATGTCTGGTATAACTGGCGTGCATGACTGTTAAAAATGTACCAATGGCAGTTATTAAATTCATGGTCGTGTTTTGTCGCGTCAAATCAGCTACCAGGACCCAACCCTCAAAACTCACCGGAAAATTTCTTAGAAGAATTATTGAAAGTATTAAAATTGTCCCACTAAATCCACCACTTTGGACCATTAATTTATTGTAATTAATTCTAGCCCCAAGTAATTTTTTATTATTAGTTAAAAATATTCTAAAAATTCTCCATAAAAGTTTTATTGCCGCAAAAAACAAAGAAATTCCCAACCATATAAATAAAATTGTTTTCCAGTCTACACTAACTGTTTCAGTAATCTTAAAAAATGGAAAGTTAAAATTTGTTCCCACCAGAGGATAATCTGGTCTTGGTACCCACCCATACAGATATGTTGGACTTATTTTTTGGGTATAAAAATCTATTAAAAATATTCTTCCGGCTGACAAAAAGGCGATAGCGTTGACCACAAAACTAAAAATATAAAAAATAATTCCCAAATCACCCTTTCTCACTTTTTCCGTAAATACCAAATAAGCCTCATCGCTGCTACTTTTTTCTATTCCTTCTTCGAAATCCTTAAAAGATTGTGACAATCTCATCCCAATAAAACGTAGTGGTAAAAATACAATGTTTTGCGTTACTCCGATTAACAACACTGAAACCCAAACTTGTCCCGTCAAATAATATAGACTAAAAAATGCACTAGCATAAAGTCGAAAACTTCCGCCCCTAAAAAACCAAATCAAAACCCAAATTAAAAAAATTACCAGTAAGGTTGTTGCCAGAGGCATCAATAATCTACTATTATCTATCTTTCTAATATCTTTGAATGTTGAAGTCACGCTGTTGGAATTATAGCAACTTTGACCTATACTTTTATAATGCCTGAAACCAAGGAAAGAAACAAGGAAATTTCTCGTGACCAAATTGAAGCCAAAACTATCTTGGTTGATATTGGCCGGGAAAACATTGGCAAAGAACCTGTTCCCCGTGAGATAAAAACCTGGATGGAAAAAGTTGAGCAGGCTTCGTCTTCCCAGCCTCAACAGGTAAATGACGACACCGGTCAGCCACTGTTGACCCCATTTAACCCCCAAGACCCCAAAATTGTGCTTCCTGTTACCCGAAAAACTTTTGTTGCTGGTTTCAAAAAAACTTGGTTGGATGCCAGTCGTTGGCTTTCTGTCTTTTTATTTCGATTTATTAAAATAAAGAAAGGTAATGTCACTTTCAAATCCGATGATAACATCTAATATTTTCGAAACTTTGACATCGTGGTTCCTTTCGCTCTTAATTTTGTTGGCTGTTTTTTCCCTCCTCTATTTTTTGGCCTATGCCCTGATTATCTGGTATCGTTGGCGTGATCGTGAAAAAAAATCCTTAGAATTAGTTACTCTGCTAGTAGCTGTTCCTCAGGATAATGAAGTTAAAATCGATGCCATGGAGCCAATTCTTGGCGCCATCGGTAGCTTCTATAAATCAGCCCGTTTCAAATTTCTCCAAACACTTATTTCTCAGCCAAGTCTTTCTCTGGAAATTATCGGCAACAATCAAGACATTCGTTTTTATATTTGTTTACCCGAAAAATATCGAGACTTGATTGAAAAACAGATCTATAGTGTTTATGCCGGCGCCGATATTCAGGCTGTTGATGAGCCCAATATTTTCTCCGAAACCGGAAAAGTAGAGTCAGTTTGGCTTGGGTTAAAAAAACTTTCTTTTTACCCCCTAAAAACTTACAAAGAAATTCCCACCGACACTCTTTCCGCTTTTACCTCAGTCCTCTCAAAACTTAGTCCCGAAGAAACCGTCGCCATTCAATTAGTCCTCTCACCAACGGACACGGCCTGGGCCAAGTCGGGTAAGAGTTTTATTAGCGGCACTAAAAAATCAGAATCTAATCCTGAAAAGGCAAATTATAAAGTCGATGCCCGGCAATTAGAAGCCGTTGAGAGCAAGTGTAATAAAACTGGATTTGAAGTTGCTATCCGTATTGTTGCTGTGGCTCCCAGTAAAGAAGTCGCCAAAATAAATCTTTCTAATGTTAAAGCCTGTTTTGGTCAACTGGAATCTCCCTGGAACAAATTATCAACCCGAAAAACCTATCTCAAAGCCCAATTTATTGATGATTTTGTATACAAATACCCGGTTATTTTTTGGTATAAAAATAAAACTATTCTATCAACCGACGAAATTGCCTCAATTTTTCATTTTCCCAATAAATCGGTTGAAACCCCAAACATATTTTGGATAAAGTCAAAAAAAGCTCCTGTTCCCCCTGATGCTCCCCAGGAGGGGATGTATATTGGTGACAATTTATATCGCGGTGTTACCAAAAAATTCTGCATTACTCCTACTGATCGTCAGCGTCACTTCTATATTGTCGGACAAACCGGTGTAGGTAAATCCTGGCTCTTGGCTGACATGGCCCTTCAGGACATCAAAGCCGGTCGTGGTGTCTGTTTCATTGACCCTCATGATACCTACGAGAGTATTCTCGAAAGAATTCCTCCTGAGCGGATAGAAGACGTTATCTATTTTGATCCCTCTCAAACTGAACGCCCCATGGGTTTCAATGTTATGGAATGTGATCGTGAAGATCAAAAAGATTTTGTTACCTCCTCCATCATTAATTTGATGTACAAACTTTACGATCCTTATAAAACTGGTATTGTTGGTCCACGTTTCGAACATGCTATCCGTAACATCATGATGACCGTCATGACCGAAAAGGGTGCCACTTTTATTGAAATCGTCCGCTGTCTGACCGATCCTTCCTATGTTCAGTATCTAATGCCAAAACTTACCGATCCTATGGTTAAACGATATTGGACTGATCAGATTGCCAACACCAACGATTTCCATAAGTCAGAAGTCCTGGATTACATTGTTTCTAAATTTGGACGTTTCATCACCAATACAATGATGAGAAATATTATTGGCCAGGGTGTTTCTTCATTTAATTTTCGGGAAGCCATGGACAACGGTAAAATTCTCATCATTAATTTAGCCAAGGGTTCAATTGGTGAGGAAAATTCTGCCTTTTTGGGTTTGGTTTTAATTCCAAAAATTTTAATCGCTGCCATGAGCCGTCAGGATATCCCCGAAGAAAAACGTCGCGACTTTTATCTCTATGTTGACGAATTTCAAAATTTTGCCACTCAGGACTTTGCTGTTATTTTGTCCGAAGCTCGTAAATATCATTTGAATCTGACTGTTGCTAATCAGTTTGTCTCCCAGATGGACGATGAAGTAAAAAATGCTGTTTTCGGTAACGTCGGCTCAATCTGTTCCTTCCGTGTCGGTATCTCCGATGCTGGTTTTTTGGTTAATCAATTTAGGCCGGAATTTAATGAACACGATCTTTTAAATCTTGGTACCGGTGAAGTATATTTGAAAACCATGATCGAAGGTGTTCCCAAGTCACCCTTCTCTCTTAAAGTCGCCGCCGCTGAAAAGAAAAAACCTGGTAATCCTGAAATGGCCGAGATGATCAAAAAATTATCTAGCTTAAAATACGGTCGTCCCAAAGCCATTGTTGAAGCCGAAATTGCCAAACGCGCCAGATTATAGTTCTTTTAGTTTGATTCCTCTTGATTCTTCTTTCGAGTCGATCAATTCCAAATATTTTTCAGTTGTGGAAATTCTTTTGTGGCCAACCACTTGAGACACCACGTCTAAAGGTACCCCGGCTTTAAGCTGGAATACGATAAAAGTATTTCTCAAATCATTTACCTTAATTCCCTTAATATCAGCTTTATTAAAATATCTGTTCAAAAGGCTTCTGATGTTTCTGGCCAATAAAACCCGACCGGTTTTAGTTATAAAAACATTTTTATTTTTGCTGTTATCAGCCCGAACTTCGTCTAAATATCTCTTTAGTGCCACTTTGGCTGAGTTATTTAAAGGCACCTCTCTTGAGGGGTGGCTTTCGTAGCTCTCAATTAAAATCCCGTTTTCTTTAACGTCTTCTACTTTTAAATTTTCGATTTCCTTGATTCTCAATCCAGCCTGAAGCATTAATTCCACAATAGCTGAAGCCCGAATATCATTTCTACAGGCATCACGAAGGGATCGATATTCAATTGGTTTTAGAATCTTGGGAATATCATTTTCATACTTGGGATGTTTGACATCACCGGAGGGATCGATGGTTATTTTTCCTTCGTCTTTCAAAAAAGAAAAAAAGTTTTTAATCGAATTTAATTTTCTGGAAACTGATTTGGCAGTATAGCCATTTTCGGTTAAATCCTTTTTAAACTCTTCAACTTCCTTTATTGTGACCAATTCGACCTCGGTAATTTGTTTTTTTGCCAAAAAAATTGCCAACTGATTAATATCGCCTTTGTAGGCTACAATAGTATTAATCGACTTGCCCTTCTTTTTGAGGGTGTCTGTAAACAAGTTTAAAGCATCATTTAAAGCTAAATTAGACATAATTTTTTTATAAATATGTCTTATAGTACCATATATTAGGTCATTAAACAAGCAATGTTAAAAAAACACTTATATCGGCTAATTTTCATCATTATCATTGTTTCGTCTATTCTTGGTATCTATAAACAACTTAGCTTACTGACAAACGCTTCACAGCAGATTTATGATTTAGGTCAAAAAATTTCCGCCGTGGTAAATAGAAACAACGCCTTAAAGAAATCCCTAAACCCTTAAACATTTACTCACCTTATTTCTTGTGCTAGAATCCAACAGCTTAAAAACAACATGCGGGGTAGTGTACGGCTGCACGTGAGGCTCATAATCTCACAGGCCGGGTTCAACTCCCGGCCCCGCAACTAACAAAGAGGTCGTCATTAATTTGACGGCTTTTTTGTTTTTTAAAAACAGGGCATTATTGGTATAATTCTCTAGTTTTACTTGGCAGGGTAGCTCAGTTGGTTAGAGCACGGCATTCATAACGCCGGGGTCGCGGGTTCAAGTCCCGCCTCTGCTACTTCGTTTTGGGCATGTAGCTCAGTTGGTTAGAGCGCCGATCTTATAAGTCGGAAGTCCATGGTTCGAGTCCATGCATGCCTACCTAAAGTCAATTGTCTCTATTTTTCTGTCCTCAATTTTAAGTAATACCCCTGGTCTCGGGTAGTCAATCAAGTCATCTCTCTCGAAGGTGTTTTTTAACAAATAACTCTTCAATCCGGCAATTACCGCCCCGTGAGTACATATAATCACCGTTTTATTATTTTTTGAATTTAGTTCATCCAAAAAATTTCTTATTCTTTCACTAAATATTTCAAATGATTCTTGAGCCAGTTTACGACTAAACTCATTTATTCTAGAATCCGTTTCAAAATTCTTACCGGTAATTTTCGTAACTATTTCAGTAGTCTGTTTACAGCGCAGATATTCCGATGAAACATTGAAATCTGATTTAACCTCCTTAAGGTATGTGGCCAGTTTTTTAATAACTGGAATCCCTTCGGGTAAAATCTTCACTTCAAAGTTATTTATTGGATAATTTGTTCGGTTTTTTGAATTATAAGTTTCCCCGTGTCTAAAAATATAGTACTTCGTCATTATATTCCCATTACTTTTAACATCTCACTTAAAGTTTTTTGAGCCTCAATTTGGGCTTTTTTACTACCTTCATCGATGATCTGCTTAATCAGTTCATCATTTCCTTCAAATTTAGCTCTTCTTTCCCGAATTGGTGTCAAAAATTTATTTAAAGCCACAGCCAATTTTGTTTTAACCTCCACATCACCAACCTGACCCTTAACATATCTATCCTTAAGATCAGCGACCTCCTCTTTATTATCGTTAAAGGTATCGTGATAAATAAAGACCGGATTACCTTCAACGTGCCCCGGATCTGTTGGTCTAATTCTGGTTGGGTCGGTGTACATACTTTTTACCTTCTTATTTACTGTTTCTTCGTCATCGGACAGATATATACAATTACCAACACTTTTACTCATTTTAGACTGACCGTCAGTACCCACCAAAGTTCCCACTTCACCAATTAGGGATTCTGGAATTGGAAAAATTTCGCCATAAATTTTATTAAAATCCCTGGCAATCTCTCGGCTAACCTCCACATGACTTTGTTGGTCTTTACCTACTGGTACTAAATTAGCTTTGACCATCAAAATATCAGCTGCCTGTAAAACCGGATAGTTTAAAAGCCCCAATGACGGTTGCTCAATTTTTAAATCCCGCATCACATCTTTTAAAGTTGGCACTCTTAAAGCTCTGGGTACAGTAATTAAATTACTAAAAATAGTTGAAAGATAGGTAACTTCAGGTACTTTACTTTGTTGATAAATGACTGATTTTTGGGGATCAATTCCTACCGATAAATAATCCAAAACCAAGCCTCTGGCTCTTTCATTTAGTTCCGCAGTTTTTTCTTTAGAGAAATTAGTGGTTAAGGTGTGTAAATCGGCAATGATAAAAAAACAATCATATTTATCTTGAAGTGCCGCCCGATTTTTAAGTGTACCGATATAATGTCCTAAATGTAGAGGTCCGGTTGGTCTATCCCCGGTCAGTATTCTTTTTTTATTTGTGTTCATATTTATAGTCAAATTTTAACATTTAAGATGGTTAACAACTGCATTAGCCAAGATATCCAAACTATCAAAGATTTTTATATCTTTAAATTTTACTTTTTGAAAAGCCAATGGCAGTTCAGTACAGCCTAAAATTATTCCGCCTAATTGGTTTTTCTCAATAAATTCTCTGGTAAAAGTATTTAACTTATCAATATCTGTTTTTAAAAGTTTGTTATTTAACACCATTCGGATAACTTTTTCCAATAATATTTGGAACTTTTTATCAGGAATTATTGGGGTTAAGCCAGACCTTAATAAGTTATCTTCGTACAGCTTTGTTTTTAAGGTTGTTGGTGAGGCCAAAACTCCAATTTTATTGATTTTTTTATTTTTAATATCCGTCACCACTAAATCAATAATTGACGGAAAGGGACTCTGAGCAATTTTTAATAAATCAGTGTGCATAATATGGGCGGTATTGCACGCCATAACTATCATCGACACTTTTTGTTGATTAAAGAATTCTATTCTTTTCGTGATAATTGTTTTGGCTGGTATCGCCTTGCTTGGGTCAGCAATGAAGTCTTCAACTGATATCGCATTCAAGATAATTTCCGGAAATGGTAAATTTTCCTGGCTAATTTTTTCCAAAAGCATTTGAAAGAATCTGGCCCCGGCAAATGCCCCCATTCCGTCGATGATTCCAATTTTTTTTAATTCAGTTTGTTTCATAAAAATTAATTAAATAATAAATAGGGGATTTTGCAGGAACGAAGAGAGTTGAACTCTTATTACTTGTTCTGGAGACGAGCGTTTTACCAATTAAACTACGTTCCTAAAACAAAAATCTCCCGAAAAACCGGGAGATTTAATATTTTTTGAAAAATAGTTTTATGCCATTAAAACGTCTCCCGATTGGGCTAGTGCGTTTCGCCAATAGAAAGAACATTTAATTAATGACATTGATATATCTTAACACTAAGCTATTGTGTGTCAAGTTAGGCAATATTCTGTCAAAAATCTAAATACGTTATAATCAATTATGTTTGAAAAAAATGCTAATAAATACGATCCGGTAACAGCTACAATTCCCGGTGTTGATCAGCAACAACGGAGTGATGAGCTCAAGGAATTATCTCTTTCCGGTGATCCACAACCCAAAAAAGAAACACCAAATGAGAAAAAAATAATTTTCCAAAAGCTTGGGATAAAGATAGTTAAGTAGTATGCTATAATCGACCTTAGTCTTATTAGCTTAAAGCGAAGTCGGTTAACAAAGGCGCTTTACCTAATATTTTTTATGAAAAAAGAAAACCCCAAAATTTCTGCCGCGCTTAGAACCGTCACTGGACGTAAAGTAAAAAACCTCCGTTTGGCCGGTTTAACTCCCGCTACCATCTACGGTCATAAATTTGAACCAATTTCCATCGAACTATCAACCCCGGAACTTAATAAAATTTTTGACCAAGCCGGAGAGTCATTATTGGTTGAGATTGTTATTGGTGAAAATAATTATCCAATTATTTTCAAAAACCCTCAATTTCATCCAGTTTCCAGTGATCTAATCCATATCGATTGCTACAAGGTTAACCTTAAAGAAAAAATTTCCACCATGGTTCCAATTGAGCTCATTGGTGAAGCTCCTGCTGTTAAAAATGGAAACACTCTTATGTTTATCCAAAATGAAATCGAAGTCGAAGCTCTTCCTTCCGATCTTCCTGAAAAAATCGAGGTTGATGTTTCCTTGCTTGCCGAGGTTGATAATAAAATTACTGTGGCCGAACTTAATGTTGACAGAAATATAATTGAAATTAAAACTGATCCAGAGCAAGTTGTGGTAATTATCGAAGCGCAGCGAGTCGAAGAAGAGCCGGTTGTTGTCGAAGAAGAAATTAGTCCAGAAGATGTTCCCGCCACTGCTCAAAAGACTGAGGAAGAAAAAGCCGCTAAGGAAGCTGCTGAGGGTGAAGAAGAGAAGACTGATAAGTAAAATAAATTTTACTTATATCTTCTCGTATCGGATCCAACATATAGGCATTTTTTATCGCTTCAAAAGCATCTTCTCTTTTGCCAAGTCTGTAAAATAAAACTGCTGTTTCCATCCAATCGTCAGCATTTTTCATCTTTTTTGTCTCTAGTGTCAACAGTCTTTTTTCCAGTTCCTCACTCTTATTTTTTTTATTATAATTTTCTATATCTGTTATTTCCAGTTTTTTTTCAATTCTTTTAGCCCTTTCCCACTCACCCTTATTGACCAGCAGGTACCACTTCTGTAGATTTCTATAATATATTTCTCCCTTTGATATTGGCCATATCTTTCCCAGGTTAATCGCAATTATCCAAATCAAAAGACTTATCAATACACTCTCTTTCATAATCTTCTCATTTTAGCATGCTGATTCTGTAAAAAATGATAAAATACCCCGATGTTTATTCTGGATATTTCCCAAAATTATAATCAAGTTCTTCGTCAAGCCGCAGATTTAATTTCAGCGGGTTCTTTGGTCATCTTCCCTTCAGATACGGTCTATATTTTAGCCGTTGATCCGACCAATCAAAAAGCGGTCGACACTCTCTTGTCCTTTAAGGATCGTTGGGTTGGCAAGGCAATCTCCGTTGCTGTTTCTGATGTCGATATGGCCAAAGATTATGTTCAGTTGTCAGCTGATACAAAAAATCTATATCAAAACCTTTTTCCTGGCCCCTTTACTATTGTTTCCCCGGGTCTTCACCGTCTTGCTACAGGTATTGAGGCTGAAAATGGCACCCTTGGCATTCGCATTCCTGATTCAAAATATATTCATGATCTGATCAAACTATTGGGTAAACCAATCACTGCCACTTCAGCCAACCTTTCCGGGCGTACTCCAAACTACTCAGTGGCCACTTTTCTTCACCCCTTATCTCTTAAGAAAAAAAATCTCATTTCCTTGATCGTTGACGCTGGCAAATTACCCAGAAACAAACCCTCCACCGTAATTGATGCTGTCGGTGGCGAAATAAAAATTCTTCGTCGTGGAGATTTGATTACCTCATCTTCAGAAACCCTTATCTCAAAGTCAGAATCTGAAACCGGTAAAATAGCCCAATTTCTCCTTGATAAAGCCAAGAGACTTGGTCAAAATAAGCCACTTATCTTTTCTCTTTCCGGCGATCTTGGTTGCGGTAAGACAGTATTTTCTCGAAGTGTCGGCAAAAAACTTGGTATCACTCAAAAAATTCTCTCTCCAACTTTTGTAATTTACAACCAATATCCTCTCTCAAGTTCTGTTTACAAAACTTTTTATCATTTTGACCTATATCGTCTCGATAGGGAATCAGACTTTGAAGAAATTTCTTTTCTGAAACATTTTTTACCCGGTACCATTTCCTGCATAGAGTGGCCCGAAAACATGGGAAAGAATTTATTTCAAAAGATCAAAAAAAATTCTCATCTTATTGCCGTTAATTTTACTTATCTTGACCCCTCTACCCGCCAGATTTCCTTTTCCTAAATAAATTGAAAGTTTTCCAGAAATTTTTCACACTCAATTTTTAGTTCTGTTCTGCCATTATGGACACATTGAATCGTGTATTTATTGTCATTTTTTTCCACATCAACAATCTTTTGATTTGAAATTTCATAAACATAACTTTTTTCTCCGTCGATCAACAAATTATCAGTATAAATCCTTTCCGAAGTAAGCCATGACCATTTTTTTCCGACGTGAACAGTAATATTTCCTAAAGAATTAGAAAAAACAAATCTTTTTCCGCTCTCTTCATTTTCTATTAGCAACTTTCTTTTATTTTCATATTTAACTGCAAAACCATCATCAGGATTTTCATAACTTTCTATCAACTTAATTGTTGGAACAATTGTTGCTACTGTTGTCGCCGTTGTCACCAATTCCTCCTTTTCAATAATTACTGTCGGTGTTTTGGAAACTATTGTTTCCTCAATTACGCTTTCATTTTTGTCCTGTCCCATCCAAACTATTCCCAATCCAGATATTGTTAATAGCAATATACTGCCTAAAACATATTTTATTGGATTATGTTTGGTAGTTAAGTTGGTCCTTTGTGTCATTTAATTTATAATACACCTCTATATGTTCATTCTTGGCATTGAAACTAGCTGTGACGATACCTGCGCTGCCGTTTTAAAAGACAGTCAAATTTTAAGTAATGTCATTTCTTCCCAAATCGATTTACATAAAGCTTGGGGTGGAGTAGTTCCCGATATTGCCAAACGAGCTCATCAGGAAAGAATTAATCCGGTTATAGAAACGGCCTTAAAAAGGGCTAAATTAACCATAAAAGATATTGATTTAATTGCCGTTACCAAAGGCCCCGGTTTAGCCATTGCCCTGGGAGTTGGGGTCAAAGCCGCCGTCTCTTTGGCTGTCAAATACCACAAAAAAATTGTCGCCGTCAATCATATTGAAGGTCACTTGATGGCTAATTTTTTAACTAATTCTCAAGGAAAACCTCTTCGCCCCTTTGTTTTTCCCTCTTTAACCTTAACTGTTTCCGGTGGTCACACCAAAATTGTTTTGATAAAAAAAATAGGGGATTATGAAGTTATTGGTGAAACTTTAGATGACGCCGCTGGTGAGGCTTTAGACAAATCCGCCAAATTATTGGGTTTGGGTTATCCCGGTGGTCCGGTTATTGAAAGGCTTTCGCTTAAAGGGGATAGTACCTTTCTTAAATTGCCCACTCCGATTGCTGATAAAAAAATTCTTGATTACTCTTTCTCCGGTTTAAAAACCGCCTTCTATTATCAAATAAAAGATTGGCCTAAAGTCAAAATAAATAAACATTTAGCCGATTTAGCCGCTTCTTTCCAGTCAGCAGTTTTTGCCACTTTAATTAGAAAATTTTCCTTAGCTGTTGAAAAATATCATCCGGCTTGTCTCATGCTTTCTGGCGGTGTTGCCGCCAATCTAACCCTGAGGACGAAAATGCGTCACCTTGCCAAAACCTATAAATTACCTCTTTATTTGCCATTCAAAAAAGAACTCAATACTGACAATGCCGCCATGATTGCTTTAGCTGGTTTTTACCAGGCTAAAAGAGGGGATTATGCTAATCCTAATATTTTGGACATCGATTCCCGTGCTGAGTTATAATTACTCATGAGAATTCAACTCTATGATCGTGGTTTACTTCCCGGAAAACAGTTATTTACCGACCTTCAGGCTCTTTGTCAGCGTCTCCAGGTCGACTATGATCCTGAATATATCAAAGATATGACCCGGGTCTATGCCATGGGTCTTCAGGGAAATACTATTCTTTTAATTGACGGAGAAGTTGTTCTAATCGACAAATACCCCTCTATTAAAGAACTGGAAAATATCCTTAACGACTATCGGAAATAAGCTTAAATCCCAAACAATTTCTTTGCGTTAGCATCCAAAATTTCTTCAGTTTTTTCAAAGCTTTCTCCCCAAATATCAGCAATTTTTTGATAAACGTATTTTACATATTCTGGTTTATTGACTTGCCCCCTAAATGGTTCCGGTGTCAAAAGAGGGGAGTCAGTCTCCGCCAAAACTCTATCTCTTGGGATTGCTTTTAATACTTCTTCCAGCCCTACTTCATAAGTTAAATTACCGTCAAATCCAAAATACCATTCACCTGGTAAAGCGAGCACCTTATTTACTCTTTTTTTACCGCCACTGTAGCAGTGGATCACCCCTCTTAGCTCTTTATACTCACTCAAAATCTGAATTGTTTCATCCACCGCCTTTCTGGAGTGAACAATTAGTGGTTTATTGTATTTTTTTGACAGCTCAATCTGTTTTCTAAAATATTCTTCTTGTTTTTTAGTGTCGACTTCGCCCAAATACTCCAATCCGCACTCTCCTATTGCGATTACCCTTGGATTTTTAACCAGTTCTTCCAATAAATTTATGTCATCACCAATCTCTTGGGGGTGTATTCCCACCGCCGGACAGAGAAAAGGGTATTTATCGGCTAATAATAAATTATTTTTTGACGACTCTATGCTCGCCCCCGACAAAATAACCGCGTCTAAGGGTCCTCCCCCAATAATGTCGCACAATGTTGAATCAATATGAGCATGGGTGTCTATCATTTTATTCTAGGAAACAAACCGGTCTCTAAAGGTTTTATTTCACCCTTAAAAACTTCTTCAATTTTTTCACAAGTATCAGGCATTATTGGCTTTAAAAATTTTATTGCCACCAACAAGTATTGAATAATTTCTTTTAATATTTTTTTTCTTTCCGGGTCCTCTTTATCTAATTTCCAGGGTGTTTTTTTATTTAAATCTAAATTTGCAGCATTTAAACTATCCCTGAAAATTATTTCTATAGCCTCATTAAACTTCAATTCATTAATTAATTTTATAAATATTTCATAGTCAGGATCTTTTTCTATTCCACTGTCAAGATTTTCAAAACTCTCTCCTTCAGCTAACTTTGCAACTCTACTCACCAAATTTCCCAAATTATTGGCTAAATCTGCGTTGTATCGTTCCTTGAACCTTTCAATTCCCACATCAGAGTCATTATCAGTCGGAAAAGATCTGGCAATCAAATATCTGGTGCCGTCAATGCCAAACAAGTCGACTAGTTGTTGTGGTGAGATTACATTACCCAGTGACTTTGACATTTTCTGCCCGTCTATCATGTAAAAACTGTGGGTAAATGTTTTTTTAGGTAAATCGATTTCTGCCGATAAAAGCATTGCCTGCCAGATTACTGTATGGAACCACAAAATTTCTTTACCCAATAAATGTAAATCTGCTGGCCAAAATTCTTTTTTACCCTCCACAAACTGGGTGGCGCTGTAGTAATTAATCAAAGCATCAAACCACACGTAAGCCGTTTGAGTTTTATCCCAAGGCAGGGGAATTCCCCAAGCCACATTTTCCCGGGATAGGGAAATATCATTCACTCCAGCTTTTAATTTTGCTAACACCTCTCCCCTCTTTCCTTCCGGGAAAATGAAATTGGTTTCAGGGTTCTCTATTAGTTCGATAATCTTGGGAACATATTTTGATAATTTAAAAAACCAATTTTCTTCACTTTTCCAAACAGTTTTTTCCGGTGGATGTAGCGGACAATGTTTGTCAACCAATTCCGATTCGGTAACGAATTTTTCACAACCAACACAATACCACCCTTCATATTTGGCTTTGTGCACATCTCCCTTATCATAAATTTTTTGTAATACCTCTCCTACCACCTTTTCGTGCTTTGGGTCTGTGGTTCGTATAAAAAAATCGTTGCTGATGTTTAAGTTTTTCCATGCCTCCTCAAAACGGGGGGCTATTTTGTCACAATATTCCCCTGGACTTAAATTTTCTTTTTCCGCAGCCTCAGCCACTTTTTGTCCATGCTCATCAGTTCCGGTCAAAAAGAACACTTCTTCTCCTAATTGACGGTGTAGTCGGGCAACAATATCCGCCGCCACCGTAGTACAGGTGTGACCAATATGGGGTACATCGTTAATATAATAAATCGGTGTGGTGATAAAAAACTTTTTAGAATTCATTTTTTTAAAACAAAAAAGAGTATCTTTTGGATACTCTTTATTTTGCCACATTATTTGGATTAATCCAAACTCAGTGGCTTTTACATTTTCTTGATAGCTTTTTTCTTGATCAATTTTTTCTTAGCTTTTTTGACAGTTTTTTTGACGACTACTTTTTCAACAACTTTTCCGACTCTTTTTGCATATCTGGCTTTAAGTCTGGCCACTTTATTCTTCTGATATAAGTGTTTTTTCTCCGCCTTGTCCAAAATTGCTTGTACTTCTGAAAAACCTTTCTTTTCAGGTTTTAACAAGAATTTCTTAATTACCTCTTTAAGTTTATTCTTAAAAGAAGTATTAATTTTTTTGTTTTTAATTGACTTACGAAGTGATTTTTTAGATGATCTTCCAATTGGCATAAGTCGTATTCTATCCTATCGCCATTCTATTTACAATAATTTACAATAAGTAAATGTCCCTCTTAGATAAATTTCGCTCTTTCGCTCATCACCGTCAAAAAAGTATTTTTTCTGCCACGGTTGTTTTGGCGGTCACTTTTTTGGCCTCAGCTCTTCTGGGTTTTTTACGTACCCGCTTTCTCTATTCAGCCTTTTTTAAATGCTGTGTTTTGGATCTTGATGCTTACAATGCCGCTTTCCGTATTCCTGATTTGATTTTTAAATTATTGGTTACCGGTGCTTTATCGGCCTCCTTTATTCCCGTTTTTAGTAGCTATCTTCACAAGAACAAGAAACAAGCCCAGCTTATGGCCTCTTCGGTCATCAACCTACTCCTTCTCATCTTTCTTGGTATTTCCTTAATTGCCTTAATTTTTGCCCATCCTCTGTCCCAGCTTATTGCTAAGGGCTTTTCTCCTTACCAAATTGACCTCATGGCATCCTTAACTCGGATTTTGTTAATTGCTCAAATATTTTTTCTCATTAGCAATTTTTTAACAGCCGTTCTTCAGGTCAAACAAATCTTTATCATTCCAGCTCTTTCTCCTATTGTTTACAACCTTTTTATAATACTGGGCATTTACACCCTAGCTCCCGCTTTTGGTATTTATGGTGTCGTCTATGCTGTCGTCGTTGGTGCCTTCTTCCACATGGCGATTCAGATTCCTTCAATCAGACACATTGGTTTTAATTATTCGCGTGTTGCCAGCTTTAAAATTCCGGGAGTCCGGGAAATCGTTCGTCTGATGATTCCCAGAACTCTATCCCTGGGTTTAGCAGAAATTGAAAATACTGTGACTTTGTTCTTTGCTTCAACCTTATCTGCCGGTTCAATCTCACTTCTTAACTTGGCACTCCAATTAATGTATCTCCCCAGTCGGATTTTTGGTACCACTGTTGGCCAGGCATCCCTTCCGGTACTTTCAAAAAATATTGCTAAAAACCAATTAGATCTTTTTCGAAATACCGTTCGAAAAACCATTCTTCAAAGCATTTATATTGCCTTTCCTATAGGCGTCTTAATCCTGGTTAACCGTCTTCCGATTGTTCGTTTGGCCTTTGGTACCAGGCAATTTCCCTGGTCTGCCACCTTGTTAACAGCCAGAACCTTAGCTTTTTTGACCCCAGCCATTGTCTGCCAGGCGGCAATTCAAATCCTCATCCGGTCCTTTTACGCTCTTCACGACACTAAAACTCCTCTTAAAATTTCCGCTCTTTCACTTTTTTTCAACGTCATTACCAGTTATTTTTTTATTCATTTCACTACTTTGGGAATTGTTGGTTTGGCCATCAGTGCTTCTATCGGTAACTTAGTCCAGTGTATTGGACTATTTTGGCTCTTTGTTTTAAGAGTTGACGGTCAAGGTTGGAAAGAAATGTTATTTAGTTTTAATCGAATCCTAATTAGTTCCATTCTTTGTGGTTTAGTTTCTTGGCTAACCATCCGTTGTTTAGACTTGTTTATCCTTGACACCAGTAAAACAATCAACGTTGTTTTGGTTTTTGGGGCCTCAGTGCTTTCCGGAGCCTTTTCTTTCCTGGTCTTTACCTGGCTTTTTCATTCACCTGAATTTTTCTATATCAAATCCCATTTCCGTCGCATTTTTCGTTTCCTTTCCTGAATCTTTTGTTTATACTGTTAATAGTATGCCTTCAAAAAAGGAGATCTCTTTATTACCTAGCGAGGAAAACAACAACAGTTTTCTGGGTCGTTTTCTTAGGTGGATTACCAGCGTCGGTCGGGTTGTTATCATTTTCACTGAACTAATAGTTATATTGGCTTTTTTATCCCGTTTTTGGCTGGACAGAAAAAATTCTGATTTGTCAGAAATTCTTCGTCAACAAAAGGCAATTCTTGCCAGTACCAAAGAATTTGAAGATGACTACACTTCTCTTCAATCCCGTCTCCGTCATATTAAAAAATTCTATGCCTCTGAACCCAACTATGTTTATAATCTAAACTCATTAATTCAAAGTTTACCCTCTGGTATCTATTTTCAAAATTTCAATATAAAGAGTGACGAAAAGACGTCACAAATCTCTGCCACGGTTGAACTCTATTCCTTTCAGGAAGACGCTATTGTCAACTTTATTACCAATCTCAAGCTCAATCCCGATATTGATAGTGTTCAGGTTCAAAAAATCGAGAAAAAAACCAAAGACAGTAAATATTATTTAAGCCTTGCCCTGGCTTTCAAAAAAGTATGATATTTAATCTTAATACATCAAAAATTTCTTCCCAAATAAACCCCCTCTTTGTTTATCTTCAGAAGCAAAAAGAAAACCAGAAGGTTACTAAATTGGTCGAAATTGGAGCCACTTTTTTTCTTATTTCTTTTTTTATATTTTTTGCTATAAAACCAACCTTTTTAACCATTTCTTCTCTTTTAGGCGATATTAAATCAAAAGAAATATTAAGCAAGGAACTAAAAACAAAAATCAACGACGTCATTATTGCCCAGGATCTTTTTTCACAGGTCCAGGAGAGATATTATTTGGTTGAATCCAGTCTACCCACCAATCCCCGTTTTTCCCAGGCAACTTCTCAAATATTATCTTCATCGCAAAATCATCAGATATTTTTCAACAAAATTGATTTCTTAATGGAGGATTCTAATTCTTTTTCCACCAACATTAGTACCACCTCTTCCTACTTACCGGCCATTTCCCTTGTTTCCGAGCTTCTTCAAAGTCGCCGACTCATGGCTATTGATAACTTTACTTTTTCTTTAAGTAAAAATATTCAGGATCAACGAATTAATATAAATTTACCCTTAAAAATTTATTATTGGCAAAACGATGCGGAAAAATAAATTACCTCAGTTTTTTGTTTTTTTGAGCGTTTGTACCTTTTTGGCCATTTTTTTCTTCGTTGTTCAACAAAGTTACAACAACCTAATTCGTGCTACTGCCGAAGTCCAAAGTAGTCCGCTTATTCGTTCCGTTTCACCGGATCTAGAAATAGATGTTTTGGATGAAATCGAAAAAAGACAAGAAATCATTCAATGAAAGATAAACGTTTCCCCACTATTTTAGGTGTTATATTGCTTACCGTAATTTTATTTGCTGGTGTTTATCTCTCAACTAAAACCACCACCTTTCTTTCAAAAGCCAGTAATGTTTGTGAACCAATAAATCCTCAAATAACAAATTTAACCTATGGTTCATTTGATTTTTCATTTACCACCTCCACCTCTTGTGTTACCACCCTGGTTATCAACAATAAGATATATCAGGATTCCTCAACTGTCTCAAATACTCACTATTTTAAAATTGCCAATCTTTCACCTTCCACTTCTTACCAATTCCACCTAATTTCCTCCGGTATAACCTACTCTCGGCCTGAGTACAGTCTTACTACCACCGTAAAACCGGACTCTCCCATTCCCGCCTCAAACTTAGCTTGGGGAAAAATCCTAAACAATAGTGGTGGTCCTGTTTCTGGGGCTATCATCTATTTAACTATTCCCGGATCCCAGGCCTTATCAGCCTTTTCAAATAGGGATGGTAATTGGAATATTTCTTTTGCCACCAGTTTTAACGAGGGGAAGACCGATTGGTTTTCTCCTGCTTCTCCTGTTGATGAAGATTTAATTGTCTATTCCCCCGACGGTCAGTTAACCCAAATAACTAATAGTTCTGACAATAACGATCCCGTACCGGATATTATTGTCGGTCAAAATTATTTTTCAACGAGCTCCACTGTTTCTTTAAATAAAGACACTCTCCTTGGTTCCGGCACCGCCGAATCCATTGTTGGTCTCAGTATTACTAGCCCCAAAGAATTAGAAACGATTTCTACTCCGAAACCCGACATTTTTGGTCGAGGTCCTGCAAACACTACTTTTCAAATCAGCCTTGACGGTCTACCTGGTGTGGTTACTGTCGGAAACGACAATGTCTGGCACTGGTCTCCCTCACAAAACTTATCACTTGGTTCACATAAATTAGTTCTGAGTAATCAAGGTCAAACTATCACTAGGAATTTTTCTGTTTCATTAGACCAAAATTTAGCTTTTACCTCTACCCCTTCGGCCACCCTTGTTCCTACTCAAAAAATTGTTCCAACCACCCCCACTCTTCCCACAAAGATCCCCACGACTATTCCTACAATCAGAACGGCTAAACCCTCAACTACTTCGGCTCTTTATCAAAGCGGCGCCACTTTTCCCACCTATTTCTTAATAATTTTATCTTCCCTTCTATTTAGTGTATCCTTATATTATTATCGACGATGAAAAAATACGGAATATTAAGTATCTTATTTCTCTTACTATCTCTAATAGGTGGCCTATATTTAGTAAAAAATATTCAGGATAATCGGAATCGTGCTGAAACTGGTTGTTGGGCTACCTGCAATTGTTCCTGTGGCCTGACTTTTTGTGCCGACCCCAATGCACGCGGTTGTCGCTATGAATGTCTTGATAAATGTGGAGAAATTTCCAATTATGGGTCTTTCACTGACGACCCTTGTGATCAAGTAAGCGCCACTGCAAAATGTCTTACCACCAGGTCTGGCACTATGGATGTTGTCAATCACTATAAATGTCCTGGCCTTGTTTCTATCCCGGCGGCAGGTTGTTCAAGTAACGTGACAACTTACAGAAATGTTACTAGTGTCTGTGTCGACGAATCTCTGTGTGGTGTCCAACAAATTGACTATCAGAACTGTTTTGTTTCTTATCTAAAAATATGCAAAGCCCCCACTGACGCCCCAGAAATTATTCGAACTCCTACCTCAACTCCTCGCCCCACCTCAACTCCTACACCCGGACCTACCTCAACTCCTCGCCCCACCTCAACCCCGCGGCCAACCAATACCCCAACCCCGCGACCAACCTCCACTCCAATTCCCACCTCAACCCCAACACCAACAAATACCCCAACTCCCACCCCTGGTCCCACCTCCACCCCCGGCCCTACCTCTACTCCCGGTCCCACCTCAACTCCGGTCCCGCCAACCAACACCCCGGTTCCTACCGATGTCATTGCCAGTGGCCCAAGCCCCACCAGAATCATTCTTCCAGAATCCGGTATCGAATTTCCTTCCCAAATGCTAACCATTTTCGGTGGAATCATCACCTTGCTGGGATTTTTGATATTATTGTAGTGTGTTAGCACTTATTCAGGCACTTCGACCCAATCAGTGGATAAAAAATTTAAGTCTTTTTGCCGCTGCAATTTTAACCGGTCAACTTTTAAATCCTCAAGTATTTTCTGCCAGCATATTGGCATTTATTTGTTTTTGTCTTTTGTCATCATCCTCGTATCTGATTAACGACTTACTTGATTTAGACAAAGATCGTCTCCATCCTGTTAAAAAGTTTCGTCCTTTAGCTAGGGGCGCAATAAGCAAAAGAGATGCTATTTTCCTATCAATA